>ENA-OQET01000160-OQET01000160.1-human-gut-metagenome-genome-assembly--contig:-NODE-160-length-35736-cov-6.570249_pt1 | contig 35736 bp, 39 predicted proteins | sample MGYA00242800_ERZ504645 | MGnify/ENA primary metagenome ERZ504645 (study PRJEB26092, sample SAMD00036308) | human gut metagenome | host: Homo sapiens | study: EMG produced TPA metagenomics assembly of... | reverse complement strand
TTTCTCTTATTCCGGAGGAACTGAGTGTGTACCGATTAGAACCGGTGAAGAAAGACTGGAATGAATGTCTGGTAGCAGAAGTTCCGGTAGAAAATATGGCAAAGCAGATGTGTTGGAGAGATGCCAGAGAAAAACCAGTTCCGGTCATGAAGATGTCGGAGGTTGAGGAAACGGTGGTTCAGTGGTTATGGTATCCATTCATTCCTTTTGGAAAGGTTACTTTGATCCAGGGGAATCCGGGAAAAGGAAAAACATGGCTTGCAATGGCGATCGCCGCATACTGTACGAATGGAAAAGAACTTCCCAATGCACTTCCCATAGAACCCTTTAATGTGTTGTATCAAACAGCAGAGGATGGGATTGCAGATACCATTAAACCCAGATTAGCAAAATGTGGTGCAGATATGACAAGGGTGCGATTCATCAATGAAGATGAAAAACAGCTTTCTATGACGGACGATCGGATTGAAAAAGCCATCCGCCAGAACCATGTACGCCTCATGATCATGGATCCTATACAGGCTTATCTGGGAGCCAATGTGGATATGAACCGGGCAAATGAGATCCGTCCCTTATTCCGGCATCTCAGTACGATTGCAGAGAGAACCGGATGTGCCATTGTTCTCATTGGACATTTGAATAAGTCATCGGGAAGTCAGAGCGATTACCGTTCCCTGGGATCCATTGATATCGCAGCGGCAGTACGAAGCATCTTATTTGTAGAAAAGGTGGAAAAAGAGAAGGAACAGGATATCCGAGTGGTATATCAGCAAAAGGATTCTCTTGCTAAGAAGGAAAATCCGGTAGCGTTTTCTTTAGGAGAAGAAGGCTTAAAATGGATAGGAGAATATGATATATCCATTGAAGATCTGCTGATGGGGAAAGCAGGAACGAAAAAGGAAACGAAACTGGAAAAGGCACAGAAATTGATTCTGGAGTTATTAAACAAACGAAAAGTAATGTGTTTAGAAGAATTAGAGGCAGAACTACTAGCCTATGGGATTTCTTCCAGAACAGGAAGAGATGCAAGAAAGCAGCTGGAAAACAGATTGAGCTATGACTGGTGTCAGGGAAGAAAAACAGTTGCGTTAATCACAGAATAAAAGATGACATTGGCAAAAAACTACTTTGGCATTGGCAGTCTTTATAGATACCTTTGCCAGCCGCCAATGTCAGAGTAATTACGAATAGATGATAGTTAAGGTCTATTTTAATAGGTATTTTCATAGTAATGGACAAAGAGAAAAGGGAGGTGGGAGCACCGCTATGAAGAAACAAAAACTGAATTATCGTTTTCATAATCCGAATACTGCGGAAGTGACCGCCGATTACATATTAAAAGTATTTATTGAGGTGAATGCGAAGAAAGTTGAACGAGTTATGCAGGAGATAGCTGAGAAGAGTGCAGAAGAGGACAAGCAGGAAGCAAAATAAAATTCTCTATTCTTAATGATGAAAAATGCAGAAAAAGAAATTACAAAGCAATATATGAGAGAAAATCTCAAATATAGTTTACAAAAACTAAAGATAGAGTATAATAAAGAGTAGATAAGATAAAATCTGAAATGGAGGTAACGATATGTTATGTCAATTTACAGTTAAGAATTTTAAAAGTATACGAGATGAGATGACTTTTGATATGCAGGCGGCGGCTATTTCGGAGCATGAAGATAAAGTGATAATGGATAAAAATGGAGAGCAGTTTTTGCCGGTTTCTGCAATATATGGTCCAAACGGTGGTGGAAAATCAAATGTCTTGGAAGCATTGCATACTGTGGCAGCAAAAGTGTTACGCCCGTTGTATGCAACAGGAGATAACGAGGAACGTGTTTTTCTTCAGAAAAAATTACTGATTGAGCCCTTTGCGTTTTCAGAAGAAATGAAAAGTGAACCGACAGAATTTGAAGTTTTCTTCCGAACAGAACTAGCAGAGTATAGATATATTCTTCATGTGAAAAGAGAGATTGTTGTATATGAATGCCTGGATCGTGTGAAATTGGATACGGGAAGACGTTCAGCTCTTTTTGAGCGAAATGCAGAGGAAACAATATTAAAGGGTGTGTTTGCAAAATTAAAGATTAGTGATGAACTTTCTGAAACATTACCATTATTATCTTATTTAGGAATTACTTATAAGAAAAATGAGGTGGTAAAAGACGTTTTAGAATGGTTTGAATACGGCATTGATTTTCTAAACTATGGGAATCCGATTGAAGAACTTCGTATGGCAGTATCAAATTCAGAGGATGTAAAGCAGTTAATGTTGGATATGATTCAGGAAATGGATTTGGATATTGTGGATTTCCGAGTTGTGAAAGATGAAAACGATCGAATTGATGTGTATACAAAACATATGGTAGAGGGATATGAAGCAGAACTAAATTTGTTTGATGAATCCAGCGGTACGAAGAAATTGTTTGGGTTAATGCCATTTATTGCTGACAGCTTATTATCCGGAGCAACACTGGTAATTGATGAACTAGATGCAAAAATCCATCCTGTGTTATTACGCCATATAATTATGATGTTCAATGACATGAGTATCAATAAGAAAAAGGCACAGCTGATTTTTACATCTCATGATTTATCTACAATGAATAGTGAGGTATTTCGCAGGGATGAAATCTGGTTTGTGGCGAAAGGAAATGCACAGAATTCTCAATTATATTCTCTTGTAGAGTTTAAAAATGAGAAGGGCGAGTCTGTTCGTAAAGATGCCAAATTTGATAAACAGTATCTTGAAGGTAAGTATGGTGCAGATCCATACCTCAGAAGAATTATAGATTGGGGGAAGGTTAATGCCTAAGAAAGCCAGAACAGAAGCGTGGAGAAAGAAGCGCCGCCAAGAGCATTTGGAAATGAAAAAATACAGATATTACATTTTCTGTGAAGGTCAAGAAACGGAACCGAATTATTTCCAAGGGTTCAAAAAATGGATTGAAGAAAATCCGATTTACAAAGACATGGTTTTGATTGAAATAGAGCCTTGTCAGGCGGAGACCATGCGTGTAATCGGAATGGCAGAAGAATATGTGAAAAAGAACCGACTTCAAAAAGGGCAGATATGGTGCGTGTATGATAAAGATAGTTTTCCAGCGCAGCATTTTAATGGCGTGGTTGAACGTGCTGAGAAATTGAATAAACAGAATCCAGAGTTACAATATCATGCGGCATGGAGTAACGAGTGCATAGAGTTTTGGTTTCTTCTGCATTTTGCATATTATACTTCAAACAATCACAGATCTGAGTATAAGAAGTTCCTTAATGAAAAATTTCAAGAACTTGGGATTGGTAAGTATGAGAAAAACATGTATAACATTTTTGAATTGTTAATGGAGTATGGAAGTCCTAAATTAGCGATACGATATGCGAAGCGAATTATAAAAGAGGGACAGGGGAAAACACCAACAGAGATAGCACCGGGAACGAAAGTATATGAGTTAGTGGAGGAATTGGCGAAGTATTTGCCGGAAGAATATAGAAAATTGTTTTCATGAATAATACGGAAGGATAAATAATGGATATTGATACGATAAAAAAGATAATACAAGATTTTTTTCAAGAGGGTACAGTTACAATAGTTGGATCAGGACTCTCATTAGCAGAAGGAATTCCAGGAATGGGTGAACTAGCTAAGAAATTGCAAATGGAAATTCCAGGATTGTTGTCTGCGACAGGTGATATTAAAAACTGGAATAATATTGAAAACGATTTGGCAAAAGGAGTTGGATTAGAAGAAGCTTTACACAATACTAAGCCAAGTTCATATGTTGAAGAGTGTATTCGGAAAGTAACGGCAATATATATTGGTGAAGCGGATAAAAGGCTTTTGACAGATATTGTAAAAACTGGAAAACAACTTAGATTTTCGGAATATTTACAACGGTTTAATATAAGAAATGAAGGAATGACAGTAATTACAACAAATTATGATCGATTGCTTGAGTACGCATGTGAAACTAATGAAATAATGGCAGATACACTTTTTGTTGGAAAGTATATAGCCCGTTTCAAACCCAATCAAAGTAAGTATGCCTCTTGTATTGGGGTGCAAAGAACGAATGGAAAAGGGAAAAAACTGCAGTATTCTCCAAGAGTGATTATTTTGAAACCACATGGTTGTTTGAGTTGGCATTTAATTAATAGTATTCCATATTCATTGCCTGATTATTCAATAGAGGATAGTTTAATAATTACTCCTGGATTAAATAAATATCGCGAAGGGTATAGTGTTCCGTTCGATATACATCGAGCACGTGCTAATGAGGAAATTGACAAGGCGCAGCGGTATATTATTATTGGATATGGATTTGGTGATGATCATTTAGAAACACATTTAATGCAACAGTTACGTGCTGGAAAACCAGCACTTATTCTTACTCATTCATTGTCAACAAAAGCGGAAAACATAGTTAAAGAATGTGCTGGAATTACTGCGGTTTGTCATGCCAATAGTAATGATACAAAAATATTGAATTCAATAGGTGAAACTATTTTGTCAGGAATAAATTTGTGGGATTTGCATGAAATGATAAAGGAGGTATTTTGATGGGAAATTTGTTAGTGTTTTCGGAAAATGATATGTTAGGACATGTAACACATGTTGATACAGAGCAGATTATTATTGAAATTGAAAATAGTAATCTGATGAACAAGATTTGTGTAGGAAATCTCGTGGCGATAGAAACATCAAAGCAACATGAAAATTTAATTGCACTCATTGACAAAGTGACTCGAAAGTATATGGAGACTTATATGGACGAAGATAATGAAATTGATGAGATGATGGCATCGTCCACTGATTACATTAAAGTAAGTGTAATAGGTACATATTATTCTGTATACGGTTCTGTACATGATTTGTTTAAAAGAGGTGTTGAAACTTTTCCGCAAATTGAAAGTAAATGTTATGAGATTATAGGTCAGAACCTTCAAAATTTTATGAATATTTTGGGGAAAGATATTGATACAGATAAACGATTGAAAATTGGTTCTTTTATGATGGATACAAGTGCAGAAGCAGTACTTGATGGCAACAAGTTTTTTCAGCGACATGCAGCTGTTTTGGGAAGTACAGGATCGGGAAAAAGTTGGTGTGTGGCAAATATATTAGAAAAAGCAAGTGAATTGAAATATACTAATATTATTGTGTTTGATATGCATGGAGAATATAAAAGTTTAACGGAGGGGACAGATGCAATTGCACAATCTTTTAAGATTGCAGGTCCTGGGGATTTGGAAACGTCGAACGACGATGCTTTGTTCTTGCCATATTGGTTACTTAACCGAGAAGAACTCTTATCAATGATTTTAGATAGAAGTGATTCAAATGCTCCGAATCAGGCATCTCGATTTACGTTGCACATTCGCAGTTTAAAAGAAGCAACGTTGACTAGAGAAGGAAAGACAGATACATTGAAAACATTTACTGTTGATTCGCCGATTCCATTTTTAATGACAGATTTATTAGAGTTGTTAAAAGATGATGATACTAGAAAAGGTATGGGGAAAAATGGTCCGATTAAAGGAGAATGGGAAGGTAAATTAACACGATTCATTTCTAGATTGGAAACTAAGATTGCAGATAAAACTTATGGATTTATGTTTCAACCAACGGATGAGATTCAAATGTATAATTGGTTGGCAAATTTGGCTTGTCGCTTGTTAGGCTATCAGAGTGGTCAAAAAGGGATTAAGATAATTGATTTCTCAGAAGTTCCATCTGATGTTCTACCTGTTGTAACAGGAACGTTGGCGAGATTATTATATGATATTCAGTTTTGGATGAATGAACAAAAACGAACACCGTTTACACTTGTTTGTGACGAAGCACATTTGTATTTACCTATAAAGGAGGATGCTGATGCGGTTCAAAAGCAAGCATTATATAGTTTTGAGCGAATAGCAAAGGAAGGAAGAAAGTATGGGGTATCGATTTTGGCAGTTAGCCAACGACCAGCAGATGTTAGTAAAACTATATTAAGTCAATGCAATAATTTTGTGGTTTTGAGATTGACTAATGAAAGAGATAAAGGTGTAATTAAAAATCTGCTACCAGATTCATTGAAAAGTACAATAGAATTCTTGCCTTTGCTTGATGTGGGAGAAGCATTAGTGGTAGGAGATGCTATATTATTACCTAGTAAAATAGTATTAGATAAACCGTTAGATACACATAGACCAATTAGTGCAACAAAGGATTTTTGGGATGAATGGGATAATAATGAACCTGATAATGATGCAATTAATGAAGCGATAGAAGCATTACGAAAACAATGTAGAGGATAAGGAGAATAAAAAATATGATTGATTTACACGATAGTCATGGTAGACATATAGCAAATTTTGTGAGTGGACAATTGCATGATATTCAGGGGAGAAACATTGGTCATTATTTGGAGAATGAAGGTATTTTTATTAATATGCGGGGATATTATTTAGGAGAAATAGTAGATAAAAGGAGATTACTTTATAATAATAATTCAGCTTATAAATCGATATGTTATGGTGTATATGGAAACTATGGGAACATTGGTAATTATGGAAATTATGGGAATATAGGAACTTGTTTTTATGCTGGATATTCAGATGTAAAGATTTAATATGTATATTAGTAAGAGCTACTGTCTTAATGATGGTAGCTTTTATAGTAAAACAGAATTTTCTGTTTACGAATCTTTATTTTGATATATAATATAGATGTAACAGAAAATAAGTTTAATACAGAGAGGTAACACTATGAAGATAGCAGCCTATTGTCGTGTTTCCACAGATAAAGCCGACCAGCTTAACAGCTTAGATGGCACAAAAGGAAATTTTTTTCCGAATACACTCAGCGTACAGGAGATGTCTTAATAAAATTATATGCAGATGAAGGTATTTCTGGAACCAAAATCAAAAACCGTAAAGAATTTCTTCGTATGATGTCTGATGCGGAAAAAGGAATGTTTGATATGGTTGTTGTAAAGGACATTTCTCGCTTTGCCAGAAATACCGTAGATCTTTTACAGAATGTTCGCAAGCTGAAAGCGTTAGGTATTGAAACCCAGTTCCTTACAGCGAATATGACAAGTATGGGAAATAGTGAGTTTGTTCTTACCATCTTTGGAGCATTGGCTCAGGAAGAAAGTGCCAATACGTCTAAGCGAGTGAAATTTGGAAAGAAACTGAATGCAGAAAAGGGACGAGTTCCGAACATTGTGTACGGGTACGATAAAACAATCGGAGACTATTTCAATCTTGAGGTCAACAAAGAAGAATCCAAAGTTGTAAAGCAGATTTACAAGTGGTACACAGAAGAAGGTTACGGTGCTGCCAAGATTTCCAATATGTTGAATGAAAAGGGGTATCGGACAAAGAGAAACTGCAAATGGAGCCAGAATGCCATCTGCCGGATTTTGACCAATGAGATTTATACGGGAAAGATTATCAATGGAAAGCAGGAAATCAGTGATTTTCTGACTGGTCAGAGAAGAGAGAAGGATGAGACGGAATGGCTTGTTGTGGAACGTCCAGAACTTCGTATTATTGAAGATGAGGTGTTTGAAAAAGCACAGGAAATTCTTCGTGGAAGAAATGATGCATTCAATCTGAATCATGAGCGACAAAGCAATAAATATCTGTTTTCTACATTGATTAAATGTAAAGAATGTGGATGGTCTTTCCGAAGAACAGTTCGTACTTACAAAAATACGTATGTGCGTTGGGTTTGTTCCGGAAGAAATGGAAAAGGAGCAGATAGCTGTCCAAATAAAACTGCTGTAGATGAAGAAGAATTGATTCAGGTTTTACAGGAATATTTTAATCGGGTTCTTCAGCAAAAAAAATAAAGTAATTGACTATGTTGTGAAAGAATTCCAAAGAGTGTACAAAGCGAAAGATGAAAATGCAGAGTATGAGAAGGAATTGAATTTGCAGATTGCCAGATTGCAGAGAATGCGACAGAAATATATGGATATGTATACCGATGATTTGATTTCCAGAGAAGAATTGAATGATAAGTTAGGGGGTACTCGCCAAGAACTGGATCGTCTGGAAAATGAATTGAAAATGGTATCCAGCAATTTGACAAAAGGAGATCAGATGGAAAAAATCTTAAATGATACCTTTAAGCAGATTGAGGATATTACAGATGTTCATGAGATGACCAATGTACAGTTAAAGAGACTGATTAAGAAAATAGAAGTAGACAAAGATGGAAATGTGGATATTTATCTTCGTTTACTAGGCGATTTGGGATTAAACGAAAGCATTTTAGTGGAAGACGAATGTGAAAATAAAACAGATCTAAATAGTAACGACCAAACATAAAGATGTAACCGAACGACTCATACAGAGATCAACCCGGCTTTAGCAAAAGAGGCGCGAAAGGTATTGGATACGAATAAGTCAGAACGCATATTCGGGGAGGGATGGCTACGCGGGAAAAATATTTGCACAAAATGTTATCTGAATAGAAGTGAAAGTTCTTTACAAATCGAGTCAGAGCCGAATATACTAGAAAGATACAGTAAGGTACGAATTAGCAGTAAGAGATAAACGCGAAGGTTTATATTTAGGCGGAGGTGACGAATGAGGATCGTAATAGTTGACAGCGAAGAGACATCCAGAGAAGTCATTAAACAAGCTATAAACACAGTGGTTGAGACACATAAAATAAAATCAGGGTGCAAAATTGTCGGGGAAGCGGCAGACGGACGGAAAGGGTGTGAGATAATCGTGAAAGAACGCCCGGATCTTATTATCATGGATCTTGAACTGCCGGGGAAAAACGGTTTGCCACTTTTGAAAAAGATACGGTCTGAGCAAATTCACAGCAGAGTGCTTGTAATTACAAAAGATAATGATTTTGACAGGACAAGACAGGCAATTAGTTTTGGAGTGGACGAATATTTGCTGAAACCGGTGAAAAAAGTGCAAATTGCAAAAGCGCTGCAGATGATTGAGGACAAGTTGGCGGGAGAACTTGTGATAGAAACAGCTCTTTCCGTAGAAAATATTTTTATGGCATGTTTAAACGGACAGATCCACAGAGATGAGATTGTTGACGGAATTACACACGAAAAGTATGGATTTACGCTTGCCGATCGCGGAAACCTGTTTGTGGTATGGCTTGGAAACGGCTATATGGAGCAGAGGGAGATGACGCAAAAAATATTAGAAAAACTTGGACAGAATCAAGAATTTTCGGTTTGTGTGCTTCCTATTGAGAATGGCATCTTTTTACTGTGATCATATATGGACCGGAGAAAAAAACAATACGGTATCCTTTTTTCAAAAATGAGGTAGTGTCACGATTAAGCGGAATGATCCGAGGGGAACTGGTCTGTTTGTGGGAGGATGTGCAGCATTTAGAAATGTTGAATGTATCACTTAAAAATCTACGGATGATACGGGAGTGGAATCTTTTCTTTGACAGAGGAGATCTGATCAGACGCGAGGATGTAGAATCTATGGAAATCGTTCCTCTTAAATATCCGGCAGAACTGGAGAACAGGCTGCGCCGGTCGGCAGTTATTTCCAATCGAAAAGAAATCATAAAGTGTTATTATACGTTGTATGATCTGTGTAAACGCGACCCGCATAGTCCGAGTCAGATAAAAGAAGTTTTGATTCGTTTTAACATGGCTGTTTTGAACGCATATAAGCTGAAAAGAGAAATTCATTCGGAACTGCAGGTGCAAAAAAGCATGCAGGATATTGCGAAGGCGATGAGTTGGGGAGAAATTCGCGCCGCGGTAGAATTATTTTTCAGGACACTGAATTTTCAGGCAGAGGAAGAAAACGAAAATGCCGATTTAAGTCCGCTGATTCAAAAAGCGCTGCAGATGGTAAAAAAGGAATACGATCAGGGGATTACCTTGGAAGAAATGGCAGATAAATTATTTGTATCAGAAGAATATTTGAGCAGTCAGTTTAAAAAAGAAATCGGGGTAGGCTTTAAAGAAATGGTTCGTACATTACAAATAGAACGAATCAAAGAACTGCTTACCAACACGAAACTGAAATTGAATCAGATTGCGGAATTGGCAGGATATTCAGATGCAAAATACATGAGCAGAGTATTCAAAGATGAAGTGGGCGTACTGCCAAGTGAATTCCGTAAATCGGCGCATTGCTGATACGATAAATGCATTAAAAAAGTACTCTTTTATAAAGAAATTCACCCTTTTAACTTTGGAAAAATATGATAATATGAGGTCTGGAAATTACAGATGATTGTTTTTAGGGAAAAATAGAAAGAAAATATTCTAAAAATATAAAAACAATTAAATTTCGCATAAATATTCAAAGGAGAGGTGAAAAATGAGTGAAATGAAGATTACATTCAAGCATCCTGATGAGATTCTTGATTTTGTAAACACGGTCTCCAAGTATGAATTTGACATGGATATGAAAAAAGGACATGTAGTCGTAGATGCAAAGTCATTACTTGGAATTATGCATCTTGGTATTAATAATGAAATTGCTTTGCAGATGTACACAGATGACTGTGAAGAACTTTGCAGAGAAATTGCAAAATATGCAGCATAAGAAATTTTATGTTTAAAGAGATGTGTATGAAAGGTTGTCCGAATCTTGAAATTACAATCTTGCAAATAAAACATGAATAGAACTTGAATTAAAACCGAATTAAAACCGAAACGATGGAAACTACAAAATAGTTGAGAATAATAAATTCCTGACGTATAATAAAATACGTTGGGAATTTTTGTTGCACTTGTAAAAACGGAAACGCCCAACTATAATGAGTACATAAAAAGCGGTTATCATGCCGTGTTAAACAGGAGGACAATCTTGAAGAATGAACTTGTGATCGTGCTTGATTTCGGCGGACAGTATAACCAGCTTGTTGCCAGGCGCGTAAGAGAATGTAATGTATACTGCGAGATCTATTCTTACAAAACAGATATTGAAAAGATCAAAGCAATGAATCCGAAGGGAATCATCCTGACAGGAGGACCGAATAGCTGCTATCTGCCGGATTCACCTACCTATACAGAGGAATTATTTAAACTGGGCATTCCGGTACTTGGCTTGTGCTACGGTGCACAGCTTATGATGCATGTTCTTGGCGGGGAAGTGAAGAAAGCAGATGTGAGAGAATATGGAAAAACAGAGGTTTTGATTGATAAAACTTCTTCAAAGATTTTTGATAATGTTTCACCATCTACAATTTGCTGGATGAGTCATTTCGATTACATTTCCCGAATTGCTCCGGGATTTGAAATATCCGCACACACGGCAGACTGTCCTGTAGCTGCCGCAGAAAATGCAGAAGAGAAGCTTTATGCAATTCAGTTTCATCCGGAAGTGCTTCATACGGTAGAAGGAACGAAGATGATCAATAATTTCGTGAAAAATGTGTGCGGCTGTACCGGAGATTGGAAGATGGATGCGTTTGTAGAAAGCACGATTGAAGCAATCCGCGCAAAAGTCGGAGACGGAAAAGTGCTGTGCGCTCTTTCGGGAGGCGTAGATTCTTCTGTTGCTGCAGTTATGTTGTCAAAAGCAATCGGAAAGCAGCTTACTTGCGTATTTGTCGATCATGGTTTGCTGAGAAAAGATGAAGGCGATGAAGTTGAAGCCGTTTTCGGACCGGAAGGACCGTATGACCTCAATTTTATTCGTGTCAATGCTCAGGAAAGATTTTATGCAAAATTAAAAGGTGTGGAAGAGCCGGAAGAAAAACGTAAAATTATCGGTGAAGAATTTATACGTGTATTTGAAGAAGAAGCAAAGAAGATAGGTGCAGTTGATTTTCTTGTGCAAGGAACAATCTATCCGGATGTAGTAGAAAGCGGTCTTGGAGGCGAGTCTGCGGTTATTAAGTCGCATCATAATGTAGGCGGCTTGCCGGATTATGTTGATTTTAAAGAAATTATAGAACCGTTGCGAGATCTTTTCAAAGATGAAGTGAGAAAAGCCGGATTAGAATTAGGAATTCCGGAATATCTTGTGTTCCGTCAGCCATTCCCCGGTCCGGGACTTGGTATCCGCATCATCGGAGAAGTGAACGCTGAAAAAGTGAAAATCGTGCAGGATGCGGATGCCATCTACCGTGAGGAAATCGCAAATGCAGGATTAGATAGAAGTATCGGCCAGTATTTCGCGGGGCTTACAAACATGAGAAGCGTCGGTGTTATGGGCGATGAGAGAACTTATGATTATGCTATTGCACTCAGAGCGGTGAATACAGTTGATTTTATGACTGCGGAAGCAGCAGAGATTCCGTATGAAGTGCTTAATAAGGTAATGAGCAGAATTATCAATGAAGTTAGAGGCGTGAATAGAGTTATGTATGATCTGACAAGTAAGCCGCCGGGAACGATTGAGTTCGAATAAGTTGGAGTATCAAAGAAACCCAGTATTTATGCGGGGTTGCGGCACTTCAAGAAGTCTTTTGATAACAAATTGATAACAGTTGCATAAGAGCCATTATTCTTGTAATCCAATGGTTTTGCGGTTAAAGAATGATTGACAGGTGGTTGTGCAACAAATAAATCCATATTATAAACTAAGCCCTTAGCTGTGGGTATGAAACTCATGGCTAAGGGTTTTTTGTCGTCTTTATTTATCTGGTTTGAGTTGGTCTTTGAACATTTCAACCAAAGCGTCACTAAGTTCCTGTGAGGGTACTTTTGCCCATCTCTGTGTGGTATCGAACTTCGGATAGTGGTAACGCCAGTTATCGTATTCTTCCCTGCTGATTTCTTCGGAAGATAACTTGTCCGCCTGCTCTTTCCAAGCATAGAGCATTTTTAGTAGTTCGTGGGCGTTTTTTCCTTTTTCCTTGTTGACTTTCAGACAGATTTCTCCGTCTGCTTCGCTGACAGTCAGACCATACAGATCTTCAAGGGTAAACAAAGTGTGCATCAGTCCGATATAGCTGTCAATGTCAGGTACATCGAGGGCATGAGGGGAAACATCAAGTGCCTGTGCCAATGCAGCAGTAAGTTCCGCCTTCGGTTTTCTTGTTCCTGTTTCATATTGAGCTAAACGTACATCAGCACTTCGTTCAGGAAAACCGACAATCGTACCAAGATATTTTTGTGTCATTCCACGCAGAATGCGGAAAAAATGTATTCTTTCTCCAATAGCCATCATCATCGCTCCTTGTATATGTAGTGTAATCAGTATAGCAGATATGTTTAGGAGAAGTCAAGATAATACAAAACAAAAAAGTTTAATATTTTTCAAAAAACCGCTTGACACAAGCAAATATGCTTAGTATAATGAATTCGAAATTAAGCAAATAAGTTTAGAAAAGAAGGAGGGCAATCTATGGATAACAAATTTATTCGTGCCGGAGAAGTGGCACAGGAACTAAGCGTATCAAAGCCTTATGCCTATAAGTTAATTCGACAGTTGAATGAGGAATTGAAAGAAAAGGGCTTTATTACGATTGCGGGGCGTGTGAACCGCCAGTATTTCTATGAAAGGCTCTACGGAGCAGGAAAGGAGGAAAAATAATGCCGGTATTTAAGAATGAGGACAATGGAACATGGTATGTGATGGCAAGGTATGTGAACTGGAAAGGCGAGCGTAGGCAGAAATGTAAACGTGGTTTTGCTACCAAGAAAGAAGCACAGGAATGGGAGCGGATGTTCCAGTTACAGAATGCTTCTGACCTTGATATGAGTTTTGAAGCCTTTACCGAATTGTATATCCGGGATGTGAAAACACGTCTGAAGGAGAACACATGGCTGACAAAGGAGCATATCATCCGCACGAAGATACTTCCGTATTTCGGAAAGTTAAGGATTAGCGAGATTTCCACAAAAGAGATTATCACATGGCAGAATGAACTGCTTGCCTATCGGGATGAGAAGAAAAAGCCATACTCACAGACCTATCTAAAAACGCTGCACAATCAACTGTCAGCCATATTTAATCATGCGGTACGTTACTATGAGCTGCGTTCCAATCCTGCCGCAAAAGTAGGAAATATGGGAAGTGAGGAACACAAGGAAATGCTGTTTTGGACAAAAGAAGAATACAAGAAATTCTCTTTTGAAATGATGGACAAACCAGTTTCCTTTTACGCTTTTGAAATGCTCTATTGGTGCGGTATCCGAGAAGGAGAACTTCTTGCACTGACCGCAGCCGATTTCGATTTTGAGAAAGAAACCGTCAGAATCAATAAATCTTATCAGCGGCTACACGGAGAAGATGTGATTACCACACCGAAAACAAAGAAAAGCAACCGCATGATCAAAATGCCGAAGTTTCTTTGTGAGGAAATGCAGGAATATCTGAGTATGCTTTACGGATTAAAGAAGAAAGACCGTATCTTTACAGTCACAAAAAGTTATCTCCATCACGAGATGGACAGAGGGGCAAATGCCGCAGGGGTAAAGCGTATCCGCATTCACGATCTCCGTCACAGTCATATAAGTTTGCTCATTGATATGGGCTTTTCAGCGGTGGCGATTGCAGACCGTGTGGGGCATGAAAGCATTGACATCACTTACCAGTACGCTCATCTGTTCCCGTCAAAACAGACGGAAATGGCAGATAGATTAGATGATTTAGGGAAAGGAGAGGTTGAAAATGTCAGCTAAGAACAGGGATAACAAAAATCGTTGGAGAAACATTACGGTAGGGTTTCGGGTATCTCCCGAAGAAAATGAACTTATTAACAAGGCGGTTGCCTTATCGGGATTGCCAAAACAGGAATACTGTTACCGCCGCTGTTTGAATCAGGATGTGGTGGTACAGGGCAATCCGAGAGTGTATAAGGCACTCAAACTAGAACTTGATTCTGTCCTTACAGAGTTAAAAAGGATTGAAGCGGGAAACAGCGTGGATGAGGAACTGATGAATGTAATTGAACTGATTTCCATTATTCTTGGCGGTCTGAAAGGAGAGGATGAGAATGGAAAATAAAAAGAAATGACTGCCCCGAATGTATCTGTTGGCGCAGATACGGAGCAGCCGATTCAAAAAATCGCTGAAAATAGTATATACGAGTATGAAGAAAATATCAAGAGTTTTGAGGAAATGCAAAGAGAAATGCAGTTGAGTTTAGACCCCTCTTATCTCAAAGCAGTTTCCATGAATGAACTGTTTGACACCCAGTATCAGAGCAAGCCGCCGTTAATTGACGGTCTGCTCTACCCCGGCACTTATATTTTTGCAGGTTCTCCTAAATTGGGAAAGAGTTTTCTGATGGCACAGCTTGCCTACCATGTCAGCACAGGCACACCACTTTGGAATTATACCACCCGAAAAGGAACGGTATTGTATCTTGCCCTTGAAGATGATTACCGTCGCTTGCAGGAACGTTTGTACCGGATGTTTGGAACAGAGAGTGCAGACAACCTTTTCTTCTCTGTTTCGGCTGGTCAGCTGGGAAAAGGATTGGATGAACAGCTTGCAAGGTTTGTGGCAGAGCATACGGACACGAAATTGATTATCATTGATACCCTTCAGAAAGTGCGTGAAGTTGGCGGAGATAATTATAGTTATGCAAACGATTATCAGATTATGGCAAGATTGAAAAGTTTTGCAGACGCCCACGGTCTTTGTATCCTGCTTGTACACCACACAAGGAAACAGACGGCGGATGATAAGTTTGATATGATTTCGGGGACAAGTGGACTGCTTGGTGCGGCAGACGGAGCGTTTCTCCTTCAGAAAGAAAAACGGACAGGCAATGCAGCAACTTTGGAAGTATCAGGCAGGGATCAGCAAGACCAAAAACTATACCTTGTCCGTAATACGGAAACTTTGTTGTGGGAGCTGCAAAGGGCAGAAACCGAATTGTGGAAAGAGCCGCCTGAACCTTTACTGGATGAGATTGCCGAACTTGTTATGAAGGACATTTCTTCTTGGGAAGGTTCAGCAACGGAACTGGTTTCTCTGATAAAGGTAGAAATTCAGCCCCACGTTATTACAAGAAAACTGAACATTCTTTCAGGGAGATTGTATGCAGAACATGGCATTTATTATAAGAACAACCGTACCCATGATGGAAGAAAAATACGGTTTTGGAAAGACGATACGGAAACAGCGTGACAGTTGGTGACAGTTGTGACGGTATTTTTGACAACGGGGGCAGTATTAAAATAACCGTCACAACTGTCACATACCGTCACAGAGAGGATGGGATACGATGAGAAATGTGCAAATATCACAGGAATTATTTATGCAGCTGCTCCGCTTTCATTTGATTGAAGATGAGAGTTGCGAGAAAGAAATTAAGAAGGAGTTGGAGAAAAAATTGGACAAGATGGTCATGCGTGACCTGTTTGGAAAATCAAAAACTGCACCGACAAAGGAAGAACGGGAACGGGCAAGAAAAGAATATCTGGACAGACGTGGAACTGACAAAAGCAGAGGAAAAAACTCTGATCTGGCTTGCCGGATGGGAAGAAAGTACCGTAGATAATCTGCTGTCAGTCATAGAAAAAGCAGCCCGGATACGGGCAGAGAAAAAGGGCGGATACGCCCATAAATCTAAGCATGAGTCCGAGAAGTAATCGGATTTTGTTAAACAAAAACAAGCCCTCGGCGTTTGAGAGCGAAATACACCCATCGCACAAACTTCGTTTATGCTCGGCGTATTTCGCCTTGCAGGGGCAAGCCGCCGATAGGCGGATAAGTTCGTAAACAGGTGCCTATGCACCTACTCACAGTAAAGCCGGCGCAAGCCGAGAAAGGAGGATGCTTATAGGCAGACATTCATTTATCAGACAAAGTAAGCTGTCCGATGTGGCAGGGCGTATTGATTATATTTCCAATCCCAAAAGGCAGGAACATCTCTATGCTACCTATCAGACGGAAGGGGCAACACCTGAGTTTTGGAAAAATCTTGCAAGAGAAAATCAGTTGGATTTTAAGGCGAGAGGAACGGCAGGGAAATGTATCGAAGGGCGTGAGTTTATTATTGCACTTCCCGAAAGTTTTGTTCAGTATAGGGCAGATGATGTGGTAAGACTTTTTACGGAAACTTTCCATAAAAGATATGGCGTGGAGTGCAGCGCAGCCCTTCATCACAACAAGACAAAGACGAATTATCATATTCATCTGGTATTCAGTGAACGGAAAATGTTGGAGCAGCCCGAAGTGAAGATTGCCACCCGAAATATGTTTTATGATGAGCAGGGAAAGCATAGACGCACGAAAAAAGAGATTTTAGACGTGCAGGGAAATATCCGAGCTGGGTGCAGTATTATCCCTAAAGGGGAAGTGTATGAAAGTCATATCTTCACAAAAAAAGAGGAATGGTTTAAGAACAAAGCCTTTACCAAAGAAGTTAAAGAACTGTTTACCGATACGATTAACTGTTATGTAAAAGAAGAATCAGAAAAACTTTCTGTATTCCAACAGGGCGGTGTTTATCTGGCAATGAAGAAAATCGGAAAGAACAATCCGAAAGCGGAGGAGATAAAGGCAGACAATGCGGCAAGGCAGGAATGGAATCGGACAGTTGATGTGGCATTGGTTGAGGGTGTTCCTGAAGAAGATATTTTGAAGATTAAGCAGGAAAAAATCACAGACGAAACGCTGCAATCTATCAGGACACACGGTTGGCTGCCGGATATGTTCCGTCAGATTATCCGAGGAGCAAAAGACTTTTTACAGGAGGTGATTTTCAAATTTAAGCTGCCGCCAAGAACTGTGCCAAAGATTGACTTGCAGGAATGGAAGGATATGCAGAAGCTCATGTATGAATTACAGGGACAGTCAAGGGAGATAAAACGCACACAACAGGATATTTCTTCTTTGAAAAAGCAACTGTCAGAGTTACGAGGACTATTTAAAGGCAAAGAACGAAAATCTCTGGAAGGGAAAATTGAGCTGTTAGAGGATTTGGAAAAGCGTTTGCACAGGAGTATGGGGCGGATCGTAAAACGGGAAGGTTATCCCAATGTGCAATCCTTTCAGAAGGTTTATAACAAGGCAGAAGAACTGATTATGGAATACAATGAAGAACTGAGAGCGTGGAAAAATCAGACGAAACCGAAGAAAGAGAATCCGTTAGAACAGCCCCAAAAAGCGAGTGTACTGGAAAAATTGCACCGCTATCAGCAGGAAGGCAGGCAGCAACCGAAACGGTCAGTTAAGAAAAAAATCTATGGATAGAGAACGATAAGAAAGGTGGAAACGATTATGAAGAAAACAATATTTGAAGAAATGGGCGGCATTTATATCAGACACGGGGATTATCTTATCCCCTGTCTTACCTTGCCGGAGGAAGAAGAACAGAGATTTATCGGTGTATGGGGACAAAGGCATAAACGCTATTTGAAAGAACATAAGAGAGCGGCTTATATTACTCTGCTTACAAGTGGCAGGCTGAATAGTTATCTTGCAGATATAGAAGAACAGGCACAAGAACGCTTTGAAAGGATTGTAGAGCAGATGAAACAGGCGCAGGGGGCAGGGGATTACAGAATAGTTAAAGGCAGATGATACCTTAAAATGGATAGGGAGAATGAGTAATATACAAACGTGTGCGAGGGAGATTGTGGATAATGAGATGATTTATCAATAAGAAAAGGTGTATGGTGGAAAGCAAGTCTGAAAACAAAATGATAATATTAGCTCGTATAGGCAGGATAATATGGATAAATCAAATAATCAAAAGAACTATAAACACGATAACGAATAATATCTAAACAAAATTGATTAGGCGTTGTCAGATTCGAATAACAGACAGAAAACCTCGGATGCCCATTTTACAAGGGTTTCCGAGGTTTCTTTATGCCTGTTGGATCTATTTTTTTTGACGGAGTATTATTTATGCGTTAATACCGAAAAACTTCTCCATATCCTCTTCCACGGTGCCAATTCCTGCAATGCCGAAGTTCTCGACCAAGACCTTTGCAACATTCGGGCTGAGAAATGCCGGAAGTGTAGGGCCAAGGTGGATATTCTTCACACCAAGATATAAAAGAGCCAGAAGAACGATAACAGCTTTTTGCTCGTACCATGCGATATTATAGATAATTGGCAGATCGTTAATATCGTCAAGCCCAAAGACCTCTTTGAGTTTCAAGGCGATTACAGCAAGGGAATAGGAATCATTGCATTGACCTGCATCCAGAATACGCGGGATGCCATTGATATCGCCTAAAGACAACTTGTTATATTTATATTTTGCACAACCGGCAGTAAGGATGACAGCGTCCTTCGGCAGAGCCTTAGCAAATTCTGTATAGTAGTCGCGGCTCTTTGCTCGACCATCACAGCCCGCCATAACCACAAACTTTTTGATTGCACCGCTTTTTACAGCTTCTACAACTTTATCTGCCAAAGCCAGAACCTGCGCATGGGCAAATCCGCCGATGATTTCACCGGTTTCGATTTCACTCGGAGCGACACATTTTTTTGCATGCTCAATAATCGCAGAAAAATTTTTTTGTTCGCCAATTTCTCCCGGAATATGTGTACATCCCGGATATCCCGCAGCGCCGGTAGTGTAAAGTCTGTTTTTGTAACTATCCTTAGGAGGAACAATGCAGTTGGTTGTCATTAGAATAGGACCGTTAAAGGATTCAAATTCTTCTTTTTGTTTCCACCAAGCATTCCCATAATTACCAACAAAGTTAGGATATTTTTTGAAAGCGGGATAATAATGAGCTGGCAACATCTCGGAATGCGTATACACATCCACTCCAGTTCCCTGTGTCTGTTCTAACAGCATTTCCAAATCGCGCAGGTCGTGGCCGGATACCAGAATGCCGGGGTTCTTTCTGACACCGATATTTACCTTTGTAATTTCGGGGTTTCCATAGCTGTCTGTGTTAGCCTTATCCAGCATTGCCATACCGGATACTCCGTATTTTCCTGTTTCCATTGTTAGAGCAATCAGATCTTCTACACTAAGGTTGTCATTCAGCGTGGCAGCCAGTGCTTTCTGAAGAAATGCGTCAACTTCATCGTTGTCCTTCAACAGCACATTTGCGTGCTTCGAGTAAGCGGAAAGTCCCTTCAAACCGTAGGTGATTAACTCGCGCAGAGAGCGAATATCCTCGTTTTCGGTAGAAAGAACACCGACAGTTCTGGCTTTTTCTTCCCAGTTTTCAGATCCGTTCCATTTTGCGGCTTCAGGCAGAACAGTCAGATTGGTAACTTGCTTTAGCAGAACTTCCTTTTCGGTCAGTGTAGCACGGATTCTTGATTCAATGCTCTCTTTATCAAAATTTGCGTTGGTAATGGTAGTGAACAGATTCAGAGTAATCAAGTGATTGATTTTGGCAGATACCTGCTTACCTTCCTGACGCAATGCAGTCGTAATAGCCGAAATTCCTTTTGTGACATAGACCAACAGATCCTGCATGGCCGCTACATCAGGTTTCTTTCCGCATACGCCGGACATGGTGCAGCCCTTGCACCCGGCGGTTTCCTGACACTGATAGCAAAACATTTTTTGTTCCATAATATACCTCCTAAAAACTATTAAAATTTGAAATAATGTGGTTTCTTCTCAATCAAAAAAGCATATAGACGCGTTTGAATTAATCTTCCCAGGCGATTGCAGACACAGGACACGAGTCGATGGCCTCCTGTACAGCACCTTGATTTTCAGCGTTTGCTGGTTGATACGCTTCCGCCTTTCCCTGCTCGTTCATACGGAAAACTTCGTCGCAGATCCCACAGCAAAGCCCACAGCCAATGCAGAGATCCTTATCTACTTTTGTTGCTTTCATAAAATCACCTTCCTTTGTCAATTTTGCGTTTGATTAAAATACAACTACTAAAAGCATCTTGAACGCTTCCTGCCCATATACCGCATGGGGATGGCCTGCTGGCATGACAATAGATTCTCCTTCGTGCAGCAGATATTCAACGCCATCAATCGTGATTTTTCCGATACCATCCAAGCAGGTGACGAAGGCGTCCCCACCCGATTCATGGGTGCTGATCTCTTCGCCCTTTGCGAATGAGAACAGGGTAATACTTACTGCCTGGTTTTGTGTCAAAGTTTTGCTGACAACCTGCCCCTCCTGATAAGAAATTTGTTCTCTCAGCGTCAGTACTTCTGATTGAGCAATGTTTTTCATTTTTTTACTCATAGTATCTCTCCTTTTATTCCCAAATTTTACCATCCAACGAAATCGTAACAATCTGCCAAGGAATGAATTTTCCGCTTGCCTGCAACGCTTTTTTGGCAGCTAATTCCAGTCCGCCGCAGCAGGGAACTTCCATGCGTACAACCGTCACACTTTGAATGTTGTTGTTTTGAATGATCTGCGTCAGCTTTTCGCTGTAGTCTATGCTGTCAAGCTTTGGACAGCCGATAATCGTAATTTTCCCACGCATGAAATCCTCGTGCATTCTGGCATAGGCGTATGCACTGCAATCCGCTGCAATTAACAATTTTGCGCCGTCAAAATATAGTGCATTAGTCGGTACCAGTTTGATTTGGCATGGCCATTGTCCCAACTGTGATTCTGTCTGTACCCGGGCAGAAGGAGTTGTTTCTTGTGAATGTTGAATACGCTGCATTCGACTGCCGGGGCAGCCTGTATGGGGAACAGCGGCATGATTGCTTTTCGCTTTTTTCCTCATATTTTCCTGCACAGCTTTTTCATCATAGGCGGCAGCTTCTCTCTCCACAAAGGAAATTGCACCTGTCGGGCAGGTTGGCAGACAATCTCCCAAACCATCACAATAATCATCTCGCAGAAGCGTTGCTTTGCCGTTTACCATGCCGATTGCACCCTCGTGACAAGCTTCGGCACACGCACCACATCCGTTACATTTTTCTTCATCTATTTGGATAATTCTTCGAATCATTTTATACCATCCTTTCTCTTGTCTTTCTGGGCATAGTATATTATAATTAAAAATAAAAATCTGTTGTTATAACAACGAAAGGGCAAAAAATATGAAATTATCCGATATGCAGCTATTCCGTGGGTTAGAAGAAGATGACATCTCCTCGCTTTTAAGCTGTTTGAATAGTGTAAAACGCAATTATAAAAAAGGAGAAGTAATTCTTTCAGAAGGGAGTATTATAGAGAATATCGGCATTGTGCTGTCAGGCATGGCAATGATATCTTGTAACGATATTTGGGGGAATACCGGCATTTTAGGAAGTGTTGCGCCTGGTTCTGTATTTGCTGAGGTATATGCCTGTATTCCGGGACAGCCGATGCTGGTTACAGTGTCTGCCGTGGAAGATACCTCTGTGTTGTTTATGAATGTGGGACGTGTTCTGACTACCTGCACAAACGCCTGCCCTTTTCATACAAACCTTGCACGAAATCTACTGACTGTCTGTGCTCATAAAAGTCTGCAACTTTCACAAAGGATTTTGCACACCAGTTCCAAATCCATACGAGGACGATTGATGTCTTATTTTTCAGAATGCGCAAAACATGCCGGAAGTAATTCTTTTCTGATTCCATATAACCGTCAGCAGTTAGCAGATTACTTGAATGTTGACCGCAGTACTATGTGCAACGAGCTTTCTAAAATGCAGAAAGATGGCATGATTGAATACAAAAAAAATCGTATTTTGCTCAAAGACTGAGATTTAAGGAATGGTATGAATTTGAATAGGGATTGATTTTTTAAGCAAAATCGCTTATGATCTGAAATAGAATATAGTGCTATTATCCACAGTTACAGAGCAAGTGTTATCAACACCGATAACAAAATGATAACATTAGCCTGTATAGGCAGGATAATATGGATAAATCAAATAATCAAAAGAACTGTAAACACGACAGAGAATAATCTCTAAACAAAATTGATTAGTAATTGTCGAGTTTGAATAACGGACAGAACCCCGGAAATGCTGATAAAATGGGCATTTCCGGGGTTGTTTTATGGTTTTTGGCCCTAAAATGGCTCTAATTCTAGTAAGAAAAAATGCTATAACTTTTTTGAGTTGAGTAACATAGGCTTCAGAGATACCTAACTGAAATGCAATGTCTTTTTGTTTCATTCCCTCTGCCAATGTTCATGTGCGGTAAAGTATCACACAAGAAATTGAAAGATAGACACCCCTCTATTTCGTAAAAATTTGGGGGAATTTAATTTTAGTAACCAGGCAGGATTTCCTGCCAGGAAACGATTGTATCTTAAAATGATTTTTGCTATGATATAAATAATAAATTTGTAACGCATTTTGCAACAATCAACAGAAAGCTTCTACTTTCACAGTACCCTATAAAAGGAAGAAACGGAGGAATGGGAATGATAGTGACAACGACAGTGTCTGTAGAAGGAAGAAGAATTACGGAATATAAGGGAATTGTATTTGGAGAAGTCATATCTGGCGTAAATTTCGTGCGCGATGTTGCGGCTTCTTTCAGCAACTTTTTCGGCGGAAGATCAGGAAGCTATGAGGAAGAGCTTGTTTAGGCGAGACAGAACGCCCTGAAGGAGATGGAACAGCGTGCGGCAGATTTGGGGGCCAATGCGGTTGTAGGCGTTGATATCGATTATGAGGTGCTCGGTGCAGGTAACGGAATGCTTATGGTAACGGCAAGCGGAACGGCAGTGGTTGCCGAATAGCTTCGGGTGTGAACAGAAAGGGTGAGAGGGAAATTTGATGGACAGATTTATAAGGGAAATCGCAATTACAGAGATAGATGGCGTATCCATAGGACATGCGCAGGATAATGAAGCAAAGACAGGCGCAAGCGTATTGTACTTTAAACGGGGCGCACAGGCAGGCTGCGACATCAGCGGGGGAGGTCCGGCGTCGAGAGAAACGCCGCTTACAGACAGCATGACGGCAGATAATCCGCTGAACGCTGTCGTGTTGTCAGGAGGAAGCGCATATGGTCTGGCGGCTTCGGACGGTGTGATGCGCTGTCTGGAGGAGCAGGGGATTGGATACGACACGGGATTTTCCAAAATACCTCTTGTATGTCAGTCCTGCATTTTTGACTTGGGATACGGAAGAAGCGATATCCGTCCGGATGCGGATATGGGATATGAGGCCTGTAGAAAGGCGATGGAAGGCTGCGATGTATCGATGGGAAATGTCGGAGCAGGAACGGGAGCCAGCGTAGGAAAGCTGTTTGGAATGGAACGGGCGACAAAGTCCGGTCTGGGTATCTATGCGCTTCAGGCAGGGGAGCTGAAAATAGCGGCTGTCGTAGTCGTTAATGCATTCGGAGATGTTTTGATCCGGAGAACGGACAAAAGATAGCAGGCCTTATGGATGCGGAAAGAACGAAATTTGTGGATTTGGAAGAGGCGTTTGTAGAAATGATGACGACGCCTCAGGATTTATTTCATACAAATACGACGATCGGCTGCATCGTGTGCAATGCACGTTTTGATAAGGCAAAGCTGAATAAAATTGCTTCTATGGCAAGAAATGCGTATGCGAGATGCATCAATCCGGTTGGAACTATGGCTGACGGAGACAGCATCTATGCCTGCAGTGTGGGAGAGGTAGAAAGCGATGTAAATGTAGCCGGAACACTGGCGGCAAGGGCGATGCAGCAGGCGATAAAAAGAGCTGTGACAGCGTCCGCAGTGGATGATAGAGAATATTTGAAATATTGCTTGCGAAACTAAAGGAAAATCAGTAAAATAAAAATGTTGGAAATAATCTGACCAGTTAAAAGGAGAGACAAATGAAGCAGGATATGATTGTTATTTTGGATCTGGGAAGTACAGAGAATACGGTACTCGCCCGGGAGATTCGTGAACTTGGCGTATACAGCGAGATTCATCCTCATGATATTACAGAGGAAGAAATAAAGGCTCTTGACAATGTAAAAGGAATTATTTTAAATGGCGGAGAAAACCGTGTGGTAGATGGAAAAGAAGTGGAAGTAAGACCAGAGCTTTATACATGGGGCTATCCGGTAATTTCCGTAGACTATCCTGCATCCAGATGCGACGTTCGTTTTGACAGCCTGCCGGATCAGGAGACGTTGAAAAAGTTCGTATTTGATGAATGTAAGGCAGAAGCAAACTGGAACATGAAGAACTTTATTGAAGATCAGGTAGAGCTGATCCGCAGACAGGTAGGAGACAGAAAGGTTCTTTTGGCGCTGTCAGGCGGCGTAGATTCTTCCGTAGTTGCAGCGATGCTGATTAAGGCGATAGGACAGCAGCTCGTCTGCGTACATGTAAATCATGGTCTGATGCGGAAAAATGAATCTGAAAGCGTTGTAGAGGTATTCCGCAACCAGCTTCATGCAAATCTGATTTATGTAGACGCTACAGAGCGTTTCCTTGGAAAGCTGGAAAATGTATCTGATCCGGAAGAGAAGAGAAAGATTATCGGCGGAGAATTTATCCGTGTTTTCGAGGAAGAAGCGAGAAAACTGGAAGGAATCGATTTCCTTGGACAGGGAACGATTTATCCGGACATTATCGAGAGCGGAACCAAGACTGCAAAGATGGTAAAATCTCACCACAATGTGGGAGGACTTCCGGAAGATTTGCAGTTTGAATTGGTAGAGCCGTTAAAGCAGCTCTTCAAGGACGAAGTTCGTGCCTGCGGTATTGAGCTTGGCCTGCCTGCTGAAATGGTTTACCGTCAGCCGTTCCCGGGTCCGGGACTTGGTGTTCGCTGCCTCGGCGCTATCACAAGAGATCGCCTGGAAGCTGTCCGTGAGTCAGATGCTATCCTGCGCGAGGAGTTCGCAAAGGCAGGACTGGACAAGAAAGTATGGCAGTATTTTACGGTAGTACCCGATTTCAAGTCTGTGGGAATGAAGAATCATGCAAGATGCTTTGAGTACATGGTAATCATCCGTGCAATCAATACCATCGACGCGATGACAGCCAGCATCGAGCACGTAGACTGGGAGATTCTCGACAGAATCACTAACAGAATCCTGGCAGAGGTCGAGAACGTAAACCGCGTGTGCTATGATATGAGCCCGAAGCCCCCGGCGACGATTGAATTCGAATAATATATTAGAGCCAAGAAATGCCTATTTTGCGGGCTTTCTTGGCTCTCTATGTCTAGTGACAATCAAATGACAATAATTTTGAAATTCTTCATCCGACATACGTTCATTTGAACGATGTTCAAACAGGAATTTTAGATATTATCCATTGCTCTTTTCTCCACGTCGCCGGCAGGATTAGAAACCGAATCTACAATAATCTTAATAATCCCATATTTCCAACGCCGTATAAGCGTGACTGTAATGATACCCTAATTTTTCTGCCAGTGCGGCGGATGCTTTGTTATGTGCATCCCAACTGGGATATAAGTTCCGCTTTAAGCATTCTAAGATCAGTTTTGCGGCGCATATGCAGGCAAAGCCGTTTCTCCGGTATTCTTTTCGTGTGTCAATTTCGATTTCGATGCCGTTTTGATATCTGGAGTAGGATGAAGCACCGGATATGATCAGCCCGTCTTTGGATATTACAACGCCTATTCCGAGACGGCGGTATTTTTCGTAAGTTGAAAATTGTGATACGAGATCTTTGCTCCATGCTTCTGATTTGCATAATTTGTAAAAGTGCGAGTCGATCATGGAAAGTGTATATTGTTTTGGCAGGGAAGCGACGATTTTTTCTAAATGATGTTTATTGAAAATAGGAGGTTCCTTTTTTGTTGCGTAGCGAGAAATTATTTTTGCTTTTTTACCGTAAAATTGAGTGAGCATGTTTTCCCAAAGTTTATTTTGAGGAACGGCGATCATAAAGTTTTGAGTACAGTGGGGCGGTCTATAAGCGATCAGTTCCGGGCATGGTTCGCCTGCGAAAAAGGTGAAATCCCCGATCACGGCCATAGCCGCAGTAGGGGCGGTGAGGTCGTTTGCATATATTTTCCCCATGATTCCCTGCAGGCATGACCAGATAAGGGTTTCTTCCCAGTGTCCAAATAAAGGTGAAATTTTGTTTGTGTCTTTTATTTCGTATATCATTGTTTCCTCTTGTTTCTCATTATTATAAGGAGCGGATCATTATAAGGTGTGGGCAGACTGTCAGGTGGAACAGTGGTATTAGGAGCTGTTTGCTGGAACGGTGGCTTTTCACAATACTGAAATGTGTCGTTTAGTGCTTCCGGTAATTATGTAGTGGCAGGTTTGAGTATAGTTTAATATGTTTGGTGTAAATAAGCAAACAGGAACGGAGGAAGAGAGTTCTTTTCCTTGAATTTCCTCAGACAGTATACTACAATTTAAAAAGAAGATCTGCTGCTGTGTTATATGACGGCAGAGAGTGCAGGAGTGTATGACATGAGAGATTTTGAGCAAAGTATTATAATAAATGAAAAAATAAAGCTTGAAGAAAGATTCGAGTTCCGAACTATATTCTCTGAGGAAGCTGTGCAGGCTGCGTCTGTCGAAAGAGTATGTTTCCCTCCTAACGAGGCGTGTACCGAAGAGATGATGAAGCAGCGGGCTCTTAAGATTCGGGAATTGTTTTTTGTGGCGGTTGACAGAAAAAGCGGTGAAGTGGCAGGTTTTTTGAATGGTCTGGCAACGGACGGGGATTGTTTGAAAGATGAATTTTTCAGGAATGCAGACTTGCATGATCCGACAGGTGATAACGTGATGATACTCGGTCTTGCAGTTTTGCCGAAGTACCGGGGAATCGGAGTGGCATCAGAACTGATGCGGCGGTATTCCGGGATACAAAGGCAGCAGGGGAGATGTGCGTTGATCCTGACATGTCTTGACGCAAAAGTCGAGATGTACAAAAAGATGGGCTTTGAAGATGAAGGGATATCGGATTCATCTTGGGGCGGAGAACAATGGCATCAAATGCGGAAGGGATTATAAAATAAATGAATTAAAATGGTAACAGTTCAGCCCGCGCTATTCGTAAAACCGCACTGTGTGCTTATCGTGGCTGATGCCACTGTTTTACTCATAGACGGACGCTGTATGGCTGAACTATTTACCTAAAATGCGGAAAATACCGCAAAATCAGATCGGGGAGATAAAATGTATATTGCAGATTTTCATATCCATTCCCGCTATTCTTATGCGACGAGCAAGACATGTACGCTGGAATATCTTGATTTATGGGCAAGGAGAAAAGGAATTCATATTGTTGGGACAGGTGATTTTACACATCCGGCATGGCGGGCGGAGTTAAAAGAAAAGCTGGCTCCTGCGGAAGATGGATTATATATATTGAAAGAAGAATACAGACTTTATGATGAAGCGGACGGGAAAAAAATTCGACGCATACGGGCGTGGACAAAAGAGATGATTCCGCGTTTTATTATAAGTGGGGAAATCAGTTCGGTGTATAAAAAAGAAGGACGTTCCCGGAAGGTGCACAGTCTACTTCTCCTTCCGGATTTTGAGGCGGCAGAGCGGATCGCGGATCGTCTTTCACAGATTGGAAATATCTGTTCGGACGGTCGGCCGACACTTCGGCTTGACTGTCGGGACCTTCTTGAACTGGCGCTTGACGAGTGTGGGAATTCGATTTATATTCCGGCTCATATATGGACGCCGCATTTTTCGGTATTCGGAGAGTTTTCGGGATTTGAAACGCCCGATGAGTGTTTCGGCGATATGACTTCCTATGTATATGCTATGGAGACGGGACTTTCGTCAGATCCGTTGATGAACCGAAGAGTATCTGTATTGGATGATTATCGGCTTATTTCTAATTCGGACGCTCATTCTCCGGGAAATTTAGGTCGGGAAGCGACTCTTTTTGATGTGGAACTTTCTTACAGAGGCATTGCAGAGGCGATTCGGACGGGAAACGGTTTGTGCGGAACGATTGAATTTTTCCCTCAGGAAGGAAAGTATCATTTGGATGGACATCGAAAATGCGGAGTTTGTTTTACTCCTGCGGAGACGAAAGCACATGGAGGAGTATGTCCTGTATGCGGGCGCGCGGTGACGGTAGGAGTGGCTCACAGAATCGAGGAGATGGCAGACAGATCGGAAGAGGAGGCGAAGTCTGCGGCGGGGAAAGAACCGTTTGAGAGTCTGATCCCGCTTAAGGAAGTGATTGCCATGGCAAATGGATTTGCTGTGAAAGGGAAACGTACAGAACGAGAGTATATGCGGCTTCTTGTGCAGCTTGGCCCTGAATTTGAAGTGCTGCGAAAGATACCTGTAGAACAGATCAGCCGGACGGCAGGGGAACAGACGGGATGTCTGGTTGACAAACTTCGGAAAGGGAAGATAAAATGGAACTCCGGATTTGACGGAGAGTATGGAACAATCGATCCGGGTGTGATACAATAAATAGAAAGTTTTGTTTCAGAACAATAAAGGAGAAAATGTATGAAACTGGGAGAAAAACAAGTTCTGACTGTTGTGAAGATCGTTGATTTCGGCGTATATCTGGGCAACGACGAAGAGAGGGTGCTTCTGCCTAAAAAGCAGGTGCCGCAAGGGATAGAAGTCGGAGATCCGATAGAGGTGTTTTTATATAAAGATTCATCAGATCGTATGATAGCAACTACGAATGAACCGAAGCTTACGATCGGAAAGACGGCTGTGCTTGAAGTGACGGATGTTGGAAGGATCGGAGCATTTTTGGATTGGGGATTGGAAAAAGAACTTCTGCTTCCGTTCAAAGAACAGACGGAAAGAGTAGAAAAAGGCGATCGATGTCTCGTTAGTCTTTATATAGATAAGAGCGGCAGACTGTGTGCGACGATGAAAGTGTATCAGCTTCTTCGTACTGATTCACCGTACAAAAAAGACGATATGGTCAGCGGAACAGTGTATGAATTAAGTCGGGATTTCGGCGTGTTTGTCGCTGTGGACGATCAGTATTCGGCGATGATCCCGAAGCGGGAAGTTTACGGGAAGATGTATATCGGTCAGCGCATTGAAGCGAGGGTGACGGCTGTGAAGCCGGACGGAAAGCTTGATCTGAGCATACGCGGGAAGATACCGGAACAGATGGATGCGGATGCGGATAAGGTGTTTGGACGTATTGAAAAGAATGGCGGCATGCTTCCGTTTACAGATAAGGCGGATCCGGAGAGGATTAAGTCGGAGATGGGGATGAGTAAAGCGGCGTTTAAACGTGCGGTCGGAAGACTTCTGAAACAAGGAAAGATACAGATCGACAACGAGGTGGGAAAGATTTTTGCGGTAAACAAGAACAGATAGACCTTTTGCGGGTCGGCTTACGAGGTGAAAGATGAGTTTTGCACATTTGCATGTCCATACAGAATACAGTCTTCTGGATGGTTCTAACAAGATAAAAGAATATGTTGCAAGAGTGAAAGAGCTTGGGATGAACAGTGCGGCGATCACCGATCACGGAGTAATGTACGGAGTGATTGATTTTTACAGAGAGGCGAAAAGTCAGGGAATTAATCCGATCTTGGGGTGTGAAGTTTATGTCGCGCCGAATTCCCGTTTTGACAGAGAAGTGACCGGAGGAGAAGACAGGTATTATCACCTTGTACTTCTTGCGGAAAATAACGAAGGTTATGCCAATCTTATGAAAATCGTATCAAAAGGCTTTGTCGAGGGATACTATTACAAACCCCGTGTAGATAAAGAACTTCTCAGAAAATATCACAGCGGCATTATCGCGCTGAGCGCCTGCCTGGCAGGCGAGGTGTCGAGATATCTGATGAAAGGCTTATATGACGAAGCGAAGAAAGCTGCGTTGGAGTACAGAGATATCTTTGGAAAAGATCATTTTTATTTAGAACTGCAGGATCACGGTCTGCCTGATCAGGGTCTTGTAAATCAACAGCTTTTGAAAATGTCCCGGGAAACGGGGATCGAACTTGTGGCGACGAATGATGTGCATTATACTTATGCGAAAGACGAAAAAGCGCATGATATCCTTTTGTGTATCCAGACAGGGAAAAGGCTGGCGGATGAGAACAGGATGAGATATGAAGGCGGACAGTATTACATCAAGTCTGAAGAAGAGATGAAAAGTCTTTTTCCGTATGCGCTTCAGGCGCTTGAAAATACGCAGAAGATTGCGGACCGCTGTTTAGTGGAGATTGAGTTCGGGGTAACAAAGCTTCCCAAATATGACGTCCCGGACGGATATACATCGTGGGAATACTTACGGAAACTGTGTTACGAAGGACTTGAGAAACGCTATGCAGAACGGGCGGATGAACTTCGGGAACGGCTTGATTATGAATTGGGCACGATCAAAAATATGGGGTATGTAGACTATTTCCTGATCGTGTGGGATTTTATAAAATATGCGAAAGATCATGGGATCGCAGTCGGACCGGGCCGGGGGTCTGCAGCGGGAAGTATTGTTTCCTACTGCCTGGGAATTACGACGATCGATCCGATCAGATATCAGCTTTTGTTCGAGCGTTTTTTGAATCCCGAACGTGTTTCCATGCCCGATATCGACGTTGACTTTTGTTATGAACGCAGACAGGAAGTGATCGACTATGTTGTGAGAAAATACGGAAAAGACAGAGTTGTTCAGATCGTGACATTCGGAACGCTGGCGGCAAGAGGTGTGATTCGAGATGTGGGGCGTGTGATGGATATGCCGTATGCTTTTGTCGATTCGATTGCGAAGATGATACCGCAGGAGCCGAAGATGACGATTGAAAAAGCGTTGAAGGTAAATCCTGAACTGCGCAAGATGTGTGAAGATGATGAGGAAGTAAAATATCTTATCGAGATGGCGAAAAGACTGGAAGGACTTCCGAGACATAGTTCTATGCATGCGGCCGGAGTCGTGATCAGTCAGAAGTCTGTTGACGAATATGTGCCGTTGTCGAGAGCGGCGGACGGCTCGGTGACGACCCAGTTTACGATGACGACACTGGAACAGCTCGGACTTTTGAAAATGGATTTTCTGGGACTTCGTACGTTGACGGTTATACAAAATGCGGTTCTTATGGCGAGAAAAAAAGATCCTTCGGTAAATATGGACACGCTGGATTATGATGATAAAAAAGTGCTTGAATATATCGGGACCGGAAAAACAGACGGCATCTTCCAGTTGGAAAGCGCGGGAATGAAAAGCTTTATGAAAGAGCTGAAACCGAACAGTCTGGAAGATATGATCGCCGGAATCTCTCTATATCGCCCCGGTCCGATGGATTTTATTCCGCAGTACATCAAAGGGAAAAACGACGCCTCTTCAATTTCATATGACTGCCCGCAGTTAGAGCCGATCCTGAATTCGACATACGGCTGTATCGTTTATCAGGAACAGGTTATGCAGATCGTTCGCGACCTTGCGGGATATTCCCTCGGAAGAAGCGATCTTTTGAGGCGCGCCATGTCAAAGAAAAAAGGCGAAGAGATGAAACGGGAACGGCAGATTTTCCTGTACGGTGACGAGGCTTCCGGTATTCCGGGATGTGTAAAAAACGGAATTGACGAGCAGGTTGCGAATAAGATTTATGATGAGATGCTTGACTTTGCAAACTATGCGTTTAATAAGTCGCATGCGGCCGCATATGCGGTTGTGGCATATCAGACTGCGTGGCTGAAATATTATTATCCTGTTGAATATATGGCGGCTCTTATGACATCGGTGATAGACAATCCGTCGAAAGTAGCTGAATATATTTATGCAAGCCGGCAGATGGGCATTCAGATCCTTCCTCCTGACATTAATAACGGAGAAGCGGATTTTTTCGGTTGACGAAGGGAATATAAGATACGGGCTGTCTGCGATCAAAAGTGTCGGGAGACCGGTTGTTAGGGCGATGCTCGAAGAACGCAGGACATTTGGTCCATATAAAAATCTTGAAGATTTTATTACCCGTGTTTCATCGAAAGAAGGACTGAACAAGCGAACTATTGAAAATCTGATCAAAGCAGGGGCGTTGGATACTTTAGGCGGAACCCGAAAACAATTCATGAGTATTTATATTCAGATCATGGATCATGTGAATCAGGAGAAAAAATATTCCATGTCCGGTCAAATGAGTTTGTTTGATCTTGTGGGAGAAGAAGAAAAGGCGGATTTTCAGATCAGAATGCCTGATGTAGGCGAGTATTCAAAAGAAAATAAGCTTGCGTTTGAAAAAGAGGTGCTCGGCGTTTATATAAGCGGTCATCCGCTTGAGGAGCACGAGGAGAGATGGCGGCGGATGATTTCGGCTACAACGGCAGATTTTCAGTTTGACGAGGAACTGAATAGAACGAAGGTGCATGACGGAGAAAAGTCGGTTGTCGGAGGGATGATCGTTGACAAGACGGTCAAGTACACAAAGACGAATCAGGTGATGGCGTTCCTTACGCTGGAAGATTTGCTCGGCACTGTGGAAGTTGTTATTTTTCCGAGAGATTACGAGAAAAATCGTCAATGGCTTGAAATAAACGAGAAAGTGTTTATCAGCGGAAGGGTTTCGGAAGAAGACGAGAAGGCAAGTAAGCTGATCTGTGAGAAAGTGATCCCCTTTGAGAGGACAAAACGAGAATTGTGGATTCAATTTCCGGATAAAGAGACGTTTCTTGATGAAGAACAGATCGTTTACGGATACCTGGCAGATTCGGAAGGCGAAGACGAGGTTATTATATATTGCGCAAAAGAACGGGCAGTGAAACGACTGCCGAAAAACCGGAATATTCAGATCAATGAGCAGGTTTTAAGCAGGTTAATGAACCATTTTGGTGAAAGTCGGGTAAAAGTGGTTGAAAAAGCTATTGAAAACCACTTCTAAATAATGTAGAATAATTTTCGACTATTGTTAAAAAAATTACAATGAATAAATATTATTAATAGCGACACTTTGCAGAAAGGTGGAAAAATCATGGCAGAGAATCAAAAAGAAAAGTACTTAGAGGAGATTGAAGATCAGATCCGTACAATCGGAGTTCTTACAAGCGGCGGTGATGCGCCGGGTATGAACGCGGCTATTCGTGCAGTCGTAAGAACGGCGCTTTCAAGAGGACTGAAAGTGCGTGGTATCAGAAGAGGATTTCACGGACTTTTGAAGGAGGAGATCATTGATCTTTCAGCGCGCGATGTGTCTGAGAAGATCCAGCGCGGAGGTACGTTCCTTCAGACGGCGCGTTGTAAATCTATGCGTACGGAAGAAGGACAGCAGAAAGCGGCTGCAATCTGTAAAAAATACGGTATCGACGGACTTGTAGTTATCGGAGGAGACGGTTCTTTTGCCGGAGCTCAGAAACTTGCGAACCTCGGCGTAAATACGATCGGCATTCCGGGAACGATCGATCTTGATATTGCCTGCACAGATTACACGATCGGATTTGATACTGCTGTAAATACGGCGATGGAAGCGATCGATAAAGTACGTGATACTTCGACGTCTCATGAAAGATGCAGCATCATCGAAGTTATGGGGCGTGACGCGGGATATCTTGCTTTGTGGTGCGGTATTGCCAATGGAGCAGAACGTATCCTTATGCCGGAAGAGCATGACTTTGACGAGCAGGAGATCATTGATGATATTTTGAAAAATAAAAAACGCGGTAAGAAAAATTACATTATCATCAATGCGGAAGGTATCGGCGATTCGATCAACATGGCAAAGAGAATCGAGGCGGCGACGGGTATTGAGACGAGAGCGACTATTCTCGGACATATGCAGCGTGGAGGAAGCCCGACATGTAAAGACAGAGTATATGCTTCGATCATGGGATCTATGGCAGTTGATCTTCTTTGTCAGGGAAAAACAAACCGTGTAGTAGGATATAAGAACGGCGAGTATGTAGACTATGATATCGAAGAAGCTCTGGCTATGAAAAAAACAGTATCCGAGTATCAGTACGAAGTGGCAAAAACACTTGCACTGTAAGAAAAAACAGACATATATTTCTAAAAACATGCCGGTATAAATTTATACCGGCTGTTTGCACGATGGAGGGAATCATGCAAATGGACTGCAAAAAGACCGCGCCTGTCGGAGTTTTTGATTCCGGAGTGGGCGGACTTACGGTTGCGAGGGAGATTTCCCGGCAGCTTCCGAATGAAAATATCGTATACTTTGGAGACACGGCAAGAGTTCCGTACGGAAGTAAGTCGCAGAATACAATCATCCGTTTTTCAGAGCAGATTATACGCTTTTTGAAAACAAAGCAGGTAAAAGCGATCGTTATTGCCTGTAATACGGCGAGCGCTTTGGCGCTGGATGCCGTGAGAGATGAATTTGATATCCCTATCATGGGTGTTGTGATCCCGGGCGCAAGAGCGGCTGTAGAGACAACCCGGAATCAGAAAGTCGGAGTTATAGGAACGGATGCGACTGTACAGAGCGGAATGTACACGAAAGTCATCCAAAGCATGGCTCCGGATATTGAAGTGATCGAAAGGCATGTCCGCTGTTTGTTCCGCTGGTGGAAGAAGGGTTTAAGGAACATGTTGTTACAGAAGAAGTGATCGAATATTATTTGGAGTCAATGCGGCACACACAGATTGACGCTATGATTTTGGGGTGCACCCACTACCCTCTTCTTAGATCTAAGATCCGCGATTATCTCGGAGAGGAGATCAAGATTGTGAATCCGGCATATGAAACGGCTATGGATCTGAAAAAGCTTTTGTATGAAAAAGAAATGGCAAATGACGGGACAGATGCACAGCACAGTGTATACTCCTTTTATGTAAGTGATGCGGCGGAAAAATTCCGCAGATTCGCAAATACAGTAATGCCGTTGACGTGCCGACAACGAATGTAGTGAATATTGAGGAGTATTAGATTGATGACAAAAGATGTATTAGTCAGCATTCGGGGAAACATATCGATATTATGGACGATCCTGCAAGGGGATATGAAGTCGGAGAAGATGGATTGAAGTTGTGACTCCGGCAAATTATTACTGCCGGAATGGAAAACATTATATTCTCTATGATGAAGTTCTTGAAGGAATGGCAGGCACGATTAAAAATAAGATCAAGATCACGGGAACGGACTGTCTTGAAATTATGAAAAGCGGAGTT
>ENA-OQET01000158-OQET01000158.1-human-gut-metagenome-genome-assembly--contig:-NODE-158-length-35842-cov-3.718130_pt1 | contig 35842 bp, 42 predicted proteins | sample MGYA00242800_ERZ504645 | MGnify/ENA primary metagenome ERZ504645 (study PRJEB26092, sample SAMD00036308) | human gut metagenome | host: Homo sapiens | study: EMG produced TPA metagenomics assembly of... | reverse complement strand
TTTCGAACCAGGTCTTGCAGGTGTCCTCAAGTCTCAGCGCGTAGCTGACGCACTCGCGCATGAGGTTGACTATCGTCATGTTCATGCTCTTGCCGAAGCCGTCGATAGCCGGGATGCACCAGCCGTACATATCGATCATGCCGTTGCGTGCGGCGGCGGTTATCGCCTCGCCCTCGAGCTCGGCGGTGTGCATGATATCAATATCTTTTTTAAGATAAGCTATCGCCGCTATCATCGCGTAGCAGCCCCAATCGGAGACGGTCGCGGTGATTATATTATCGGTGATGCTCCGAACGGCTATTCCGCCGCCGCATCCGCAGCGGCACTCGCCCTCGTTGGCATTAGGGGAAATATGCTTATGCAGATGGGGCGCGATAGTACCCATGCCTATCTCGTTGCCGAGGTCGCCAATCGCGATATTGAGCACGCCCATGGCGCGGAGCTATCGAAGAGGATATCCATTTTCGCCTCAAGTTCGGTCACATCAAGTCCTGTGGCGTTATGGTACTTACCGATTTTATTTCGCCGGGCGCTTCGATGCTGATAACAGCGGCGGGCTTGCCGTTGGGAGATTATCTCATCGGCACAGCTCTCTGCCTTTGATTTATCTTTTGTAAAAGGGCACGACAGCCATGGATATCGGATATTTTTTCAGCTCGTCTATAGACTCATAGAGATGAAGTCCGACAACTGCCGCCATAGCCTTGACGGCGGGGACATTCTCCTCCTGGCAGACGATAACGGGCTTTGCGCCGAACGCGATAACGAGCGAACGCGCGAGCAGGACGGAGCTGATAACGCCGTCCGTCTCAGCACTGCCGAACGGAGGCAGGACAAAGCCGGTCATTATATAGACAAGGTCATCCTGCTTCAGAGTGTCGCAGAGCTTCCCCGCTGCGTTCATGCAGAGGGGACCGCCCGTATATTCGCGCGAGGCAGGATAGAGGATATGACACACGCCGTATCCTCTGGGATCGATGTTGGAGATGTTGTCGAGGCTGTCGCCTAAATTGAGAAGAGTGAGCTCTTTTTGCGTCATACCGCTCCCCTCCCTCAGACAGTTGTAGCGTCAATAAACTCTTTGACGAGGTATTTCTGGAGGGTGTCGATAAGCTCGGGCGCTTTGCCACCGACGGGCTTGCCGTCTATCTCGTTTGCGACAAGGCAGAACGAACCGGACGAAGATACAATGACTTCATCGGCATCCATAAGCTCGGCGACAGTAAACGGAGTCTCGTCAACAGGGATATTGTTCGCCTTGCACGCTCTGATAAGATGCGCGCGGGCGATACCGGGCAGGATATAATGATCGGTCGGATGTGTCTTGAACACACCGTCCTTTATAATATGTACGTTGCTGTGAGCGCACTCGGTGACTCTGTCGCCGCGATGGAAAACGCTCTCGTCGCAGCCTGCCTCGGCGGTCTTCTGAGCCGCCATAACGCTCGGGATGAGGTTGAGGGTCTTAATATTGCAATGAAGGAATCTTGTGTCCTCAATGGTTATGAGCTTAATGCGCTGAGAAAGATCCTTGACCTCTGCGGGCTTGATTGTGACCCAGATGTTGGCCTTGCCCTCTTTGGGGAACGCATGGTTGCGGATACCGGTACCGCGGGTCGCCTGCCAATAGACAAAGTTATTGCCGCTGTCAACCTTGCTGACCATATCGTTGAGAATGTCTTTCATCTCATCCTTTGTGCAGGGAAGCTCGATGCGGAGCAGTCCCGCGCTGTTGAAGAAACGGTCGATGTGCTCGTCAAGAGCGAAGATAACGCCGTTGCGGCTGTAAGTCGCGTCATAGACGCCGTCGCCGAAATAGCACACTCTGTCGTTCATAGGAACCATCATTTCTTCAAGAGGACCGAATTTGCCGTTGTAATACCCCAGATTTTCCATTTATATATCATTCCTTTCCCTGCAAAAATGCAGGATATAATCAACAATTATTCAAAAATCCGCATCGGGCAAAGGCACAAAAGCGAGCCTTGTTTTCCCGCGATTTTCAGCATATTCATTATACACACTATTAAATATAAATGTAAATAGTACCATTTAGATTCAATATTTTTTGTGGAAAAGCGGAGTTTTTATGAAAATTTTTCGGAAATTCGTCAGAGAGCAGAGATAAAAATTCTGAAATGCAACAGAAATCAAAAAAGCGTCCCGCAAGCGGGACGCCCTGTTTATTTTTGATATATCAGCGTGTTATTTATTTTCCGCCGAGCGGTCGCGCGCATCCTCGCTGACGGAGAGCGCATTCGCCAAAATGGCCGACGCGACGCCGCCGACTGCAGAAAATGTCAGAATATCGCCGTCGAGCGCGGAGAGAATCAGAATAACGACGGAAGTGAACATATAGACTGCGCAGCCTGCCGAACGAAAAACTTTCGAAAGATTTCCGAGGATAAACGCGAGCAGCTTCAGGAAGATGAACGCCGCGGGCAGGATATAGACAATAAAGCCGAGAATACCGTAGTTGAGTGCGACGGTTATGGGATCGGAATGGACCTTTGTCGCGGTCTTTATCGAATCCGTCTGATCGAACAGCGCGGCGAATTTCAAGCCGAAGAGCTTTGTCTGGATATCGCCCTCGCCGAACATCTTTGAGTAATAAACCGTTCTGTCGATATTTATCGCGCCGGCATTCGGAAGCGCGGGACTTCTGAGCGAGCCGAAGCCTATCGCGGCGGCGGGAGCGTTGTTCTCCGGAGCTGCTGTGCCGGGTTCCTCGGTGTCGGACTTGTCGGTGGTGTTTTCGGTGACTGTTTCCGACTCCCCTGTGCTGTCTTCTTCGGGGAGGGTTGGAATATAAGGTTTTATAAAGCTCTCGATATCGGATCTGTCCGGCATCGTGGGCTTCGTCTGCCACCACTTTGTAGTCTCGGTGCTTATCTCCGTTGTCTCTTCGGAGGTATCATCAGTGCTGTCGCCAGCGGGCTCTTTTGTGGATTCGCCTGCTGTAGAAGCCGAGCTTTTTTCGGTGGTCTTTTTGTCATCGCCTTTTGTTGTGTCATCGTCTTTTTTATCGCTGCCGGGCACATAGCCGGAATCGAGGTTCGGGACATAATCGCTGTCGTCGTCCTCGTCCTCATCGCCGAAGATCGGATCATCACCGTTCGGGTTGACTGTCGGCGACTGCTGGCCGTTATATGTATAGAACATACCCTTGAAGCTGAACGTGCCGTCGAAGCTGCTCTTTACGGGAGATATCGGCAGGAGTGCGAGAATGAGCACGCAGAAAAGTGCGCTCGAAAGGAACGCGCGCATCATGGGCGGACGATTCTCTTTTCTGCCGTCCCGCCAGGATGAAAATGTCCACATAAAGAGGATAGCCGAGAATATGACGGAGACGAAGAGCACGGGCTTTGAATTCGAAAGCACTGCGCCGACGAGAAGCAAGATAATACCTGCCGCCGGGACTATCCATGAGAGCACCGCATCGGCGGGCTTTGTGCTCTCCGCTTTCTTTCTGCCGAGATGGGAGACGAAGAAAACGAGAGCGGTCGGGATAAGCAGAGCGAGTGCCACGGCGAACGAGGTCGAATAATGGAACGTGCCCTTTTTTGAAAGATAATTTATAACAAGTGTCAGCGCGTAGATGAGCGCCGTCGCCGCTATAACGGCGGGGTGAACTCTGCGTCCGACGGTCTGCGCGGTCTCGAATATGAGCAGGAACATGAACGCGAAGAAGAAAGTATCCGCCATGAGTCCGAGCATATAGAAAAACGCGACATGGTCGCCGCGGGTCGCGCTCATAAGGCACATCAGCGCGATATATGCGGCGGCGATACCGTTATAGACTTTGAACAGGGTGCTGTATTTGCCCTTGTAGAAGCCGAGGGTGAACACGGTCACAGCGGCAATGATAACCGCCCTGACAGCACCCGAGACGCTGATATAATTCGCCTTGCCGAGATTGATAACAATAGACGAAAGTATATCGAGCAGCGGCTGAATGACGACCAGCGCGCAGGTCACGATATAGAGCACTGCGCTCTTTTCGCTGTTTGCACTTTTGACAGTTTTCTGATTATTCATAATTCACTGTCCTTCCGGAAAAATCATTTTTATTTTCTATATTAATTATACCACAAACCGTAAAAAAATATCAATCCGAGTCAGAGCGTGGTGACTTCCATGCCGCGGCTCTCCTTGAACTCGACAAAGTCGTCGTAGTTGCCCGAATGGTCGATAACTCCGTCGTCGCAAATCTCGATTATTCTGTTGGCGACGGTGTTGACTATCTCATAGTCGTGCGAGCAAAACAGCACGTTGCCCTTGAAATCCGAAAGTCCGTTGTTGACGGCGGTTATGGACTCGAGGTCGAGGTGGTTCGTCGGCTGATCGAGAATGAGAACATTCGAGCCGAAGAGCATCATGCGCGAGAGCATGCATCTGACCTTTTCGCCGCCCGAAAGAACATTGACGGGCTTCAGAACTGCGTCGCCCGAGAACAGCATTCTGCCGAGGAAACCGCGGATATAAGTCTCCGTCTGATCCTTTGAATACTGGCGCATCCAATCGATAAGATTGAGATCGGAGTTAAAGAACGCGGAGTTGTCCGCCGGGAAATAGGAGCGCGAGGTGCTCAAACCCCACTTGAAGCTGCCGCTGTCGGAAGTTTCCTCTTCCATGAGAATTTTGAAGAGCATGTTATCGCCTGCTCGCTTTTTCCGACAAAGGCTATCTTGTCGTTCTTGCGCACGGTAAAGCTGACATTGTTGAGAAGCTTCACTCCGTCAACTTCCTTTGTCAGTCCCTCGACCGTAAGAATATCCTTGCCGACCTCTCTGTCCATATCGAAGCCGACAAACGGATAGCGGCGGCTCGACGCGGGGAGCTCTTCGATAGTTAGCTTATCGAGCAGCTTCTTTCTCGAAGTCGCCTGGCGGGACTTCGATTTATTCGCGGAGAATCTTGCGATGAAAGCCTGAAGCTCCTTCGCCTTTTCTTCGTTTTTCTTATTCTGCTGTTTTATGAGCTTCTGAATGAGCTGGCTCGACTCATACCAGAACTCGTAGTTGCCGACATACATCTTTATCTCGGAATAATCGATATCGACTATTCGCGTGCAGACATTATTGAGGAAATGGCGGTCATGCGAAACGACTATGACCGTTCCGAAATATTCGCTCAGGAAATCCTCGAGCCACTTGACGGCGGCTATATCGAGGTCGTTCGTAGGCTCGTCAAGCAGGATTATATCGGGGTTGCCGAAAAGCGCCTGCGCAAGCAGAACTTTGACCTTCTGCGAACCGGAGAGCGACGCCATCTGCTCATGGAGCAGGCTCTCTTCAAGGCCGAGACCCTGAATCAGCTTTGACGCGTCTGACTCCGCCTCCCAGCCGTCGAGCTCGGCAAATTCCTCTTCGAGCACTGCGGCGCGCATTCCGTCCTCCTCACTGAAGTCCGGCTTTTCATAGAGCGCGTCCTTTTCTTTCATTATATCATAGAGGCGGCGGTTGCCCATAATAACGGTGTCGAGCACGGTGTATTCGTCAAAAGCGTAGTGATCCTGACGGAGCACGGACATTCTGACGGTCGGAGGGATTATAACCGAGCCGTGCGAGGGCTCGAGCTCGCCGCAGAGTATTTTCAGAAATGTAGACTTGCCCGCGCCGTTTGCGCCGATTATACCGTAGCAGTTGCCGGGCGTAAATTTGAGATCGACGCCCTTGAACAGGGTCTGGGTGCCGAAATTGAAGCTGAGATCTGATACTGTTATCATCTTGTTCTCCCGTTTTTTTGCAATAAATATCTGCGGGCAAACGCATTCGCCCGCAGTATAATATAATAGCACATATAAGGATTTTCTTCAAGTGGCGGGAAAAATCAGTTTTCCTCCACGAAGCTTTTCAGCGTATCTTCAACGCGCACGCCGGCACTCTCAAGGCGGGCGCGGTCATGGTGTCCGCTCGTTATAAGCAGGCACTGCGAGCCGATCGCTTTTGCGACATCGCAGTCATGCAGAAGATCGCCGACAACGACGGATTTTGACGCATCGACGCCGTGCTCCTCTATGAATTTTTCCGCGCGCTCGACCTTGCTGCCGGCAAGGAGGTTGTCCGCGCCGAGGACGGAGTCAAAATATCCGTCGATTTCATAGTGCTTCAAAAGCCGTTCGAGCTGGCTCTGTTCGCTCGACGAGAGTACGACCTGCGGAATGCCGAGGCGCTTTGCCTCTTCGAGAGCCGCAGAGACGAAGCGAGTCAGTCCGCAGTTTTTGACATGGGCTTCATAGCCCTGCTGGAACTCGGTGAGAATCAAATCGTAGTCCTCATTTTCGAGGTCGAGCACCTGCTCATAGAAATGGCGGATAGGTACATCTATATATTCACGGTACTCATCGAGCGTTATCGGCTTTTTTGAGCGGCGAGCAAGCATATCGTTGACGGAGCCGAGCGCCGCGCCGACATCATCGAGCAGAGTGCCGTTAAAATCCCAGATAATAAGCGAATAGTTTTTCATAAGTTCTCCAAAATTCAAAAAATAATTGCGAAAACATTGAGATCGGAGTATAATACTCACGACAAAACGAGAAAGAGTGAGACGGATGAAAGAATATCTTTTTGAAATGCACGCGCACACCTCGCAGACAAGCAGGTGCGGCGAAGTTCCTGCGGAGCAGGTTGTGAATACTTTCAAAAATCTCGGCTATGACGGAATAGTCATAACCGACCACATGCATACGGGCACGATGGAAAAGATAGCAAACGAGCCATGGGAGAAGAAAGCGGATCATTTCTTCGAGGGTTACAGAGCTGCAAAGGCACTTGAGACCAAGGATTTCACGGTTCTTCTCGGCATGGAGCTGAGATTTCTCGAAAACGACAACGACTATCTTGTCTACGGCTTCAACGAAGACTTTGTCTATTCGCATCCCGACCTCGACAGGATCGAGTGCCTTGAGGACTTCAGACCGATAGCGGACGAGAATAACCTCATCGTTTTTCAGGCGCACCCATTCAGAGTCGGCATGACGGTCACAGACGACGAGCTGCTCGACGGAGTTGAGATATACAACGCCCATCCCGGTCACGAATCGAACAACGAGATTGCCGAGGCGTGGGCGAAGAAATACAGCCACCTGCGCGTAACATCAGGCTCGGATTATCACGGCAAATTAAATGTTCACCCCGGCGGGCTCTTCTTCCCCGAGCGTCCCGCCTGCCCGCACTGCCTCGAGAAGCTGCTCAGAGACCGCAGATACAGACTGCGCACGGACAAGGTTACTGAATAAAACTCATATTTCAAAGCACTGCCCGGCTTTCGTCAGGCAGTGCTTTTTTGTTTTATTTTCTCGCCGCTTCGCGCTCGGTTCTGCCCTTGTGGAACTCGGAGAACTGAGGCACGACGAACTTGATTCCCTTGGGAACAAGCTCAAACACGACATCGTTGACATACTCGCACTCGCCGTCGATATTGACAGCCGCGGGAACATCGCTGTGGATAGTCAGCTTTGTGCCGTTGATATACTGGGTCATCGGCAGACCGAGGTGCTGACCTTTCTTATACTTCTGAAGAAGCGGGAACAGGCGCAAACGGCCTCTGTCGTGGCGGATGATAACAAAGTCAAGCTTGCCGTCATCCGGCCATGCGAGCGGAGCCGCCTTGAAGCCGCCGCCGTACCAACGGGAATTCGCCGCGACGCAGAGCAGGACATCCTGCTTTATCGGCTCGCCGTCGTCGATAGTTATGGTGAACTCATGACCTATTTTCTTGCAGAGCGCCTGGAGAGCCGCCGCGACATACGCGGTCTCACCCGTCATAAGCGGCATCTTCTTGAAATAGGACTGCTTCGCGCAAACCTCGGCGTCCATGCCCATCGAGCACTGGTTGATGGCTATCTTGTCGCCGCACTTGATAACATCAAGCTCGACGGGTATACCCGTGACCTGAGCCTCGACATTGCAGAACTGCTCCTTTGTGCCGAACAGGCGGACAAAATCGTTGCCCGAGCCCAGCGGGATAACTGCGACCTCGCAGTTGGGATAGCCGTAAGCGCCGTTGACCACCTCATAGAGAGTTCCGTCGCCGCCGCAGGCATAGAAGCGGAGCGCTTCGCCGGATTTTGCGTGTTCCCTGCAGTAGTTCTGGGCGTCGCCCTGACATTTTGTGAGCATAGATCTCATAGTCGAGACCCGCTTTGCCGCAATAGTCCTCAATGCTGGGGACGGATAATGCTCTCGGCATTGCCCTTCTTTCCTGCTGCCGGATTGATGAGGAAAATTGTTTCACAAATAATACCTCCTGTTTTACCTCTTCGCCTTATTTAAAATACATAAATAACTGGCATTTTATCATGCCGTTATATAATTTCCTGCGTTTATCAGCCTTGCGCCCGAACTCCTGCTCGAAAGTATCGCACGGAGTTATGATGCTATATGACCAGCCGTGGCGGCGTTCAAACACGCGACCCATATCACGATAAAGCGTGTTCGCCTGCTCGATATCGAGCATACGCTCGCCATAAGGCGGGTTGCATATAAGAGTTCCGCGCTCGGTCTGCGGAACGAATTTTTTCAATTCACAGCAGCGCACGCTGACGAGGTCGTCAACGCCGGCAGCTTCGGCGTTTGCGGCGGTAAGAGCCGCAGCTTCACGGCTGATATCGGAGCCGTAAGCAAAGAAGTCATGCGCCTCGCGCTCAAGGTCGCGCGCACGCTCGCGCTCGGTATACCACACATCGCGCGGGATATTGCTCCAGCGCTCGGCGGCAAAGTTGCGGTTGACTCCGGGGGCGATATTGCGCGCCATCATTGCGCCCTCGATAAGTATCGTGCCCGATCCGCACATGGGGTCATAGAGAGAATGATACGGGCGCAGACGCGAGAACCAGCACAGCGACGCAGCAAGAGTCTCTTTTATCGGGGCGTCGTTTGCATTCTGGCGGTATCCCCTCTTATGGAGTCCCGCGCCGGAGGTGTCGAGCATGAGCGAAACTTTATTTTTCATTATAGAGAACTGAATCTGATAGACAGGTCCGCTCTCTTCAAACCACTCGATAGAATATTTTTGTTTGAGGCGTTCAACGACCGCTTTTTTGATTATCGCCTGGCAGTCGCGCACGCTGAAAAGGTCGGAATCGATGGAATAGCCCTTAACGGGGAACGCATCGTCTGCGCCGATCCACTGCTCCCACGGGAGGGCACGTGTGCCCTGAAAAAGCTCCTCGAAGCTATGCGCCTCGAACGAGCCGAGAAGCACAAGCACGCGCTCGGAAAAGCGCGAGCAGATATTTGCGCGGGCAAGAATATTTTCGTCGCCGCTGAAAAGCACGCGGCCGTTTTCGGCGCGGACATCCGACGCCTCCATATTTCTGAGCTCTTCGGCTATCGGCGCCTCAAGGCCCAGCAGACAGGGTACTGCGAAATTTATATCCATCAAAACTACCTTTCAAAGCTACTTTCGTTTTCACATAGTACAAGGGGCGCACCAGGGCGCGCCCCTTGTTCAGAAAAGCAAATTCAAATCATTCGGCGCTGGGCTCAAGCAGACCGTAGCCGCCGTCGATACGGCAATATACTACGCTGACAAGACCCGTTGCCTCATTTATAAACATATAGAACTCGTGGCCGAGCATATTCATCTGAAGAATAGCCTCATCGACCGTCTGCGGCTTGACTGCAACGTGCTTTGTTCTGACGAGGTCATACTCTTTCTCGTCCGCAACATCCGCGCCGTCATTGAGTTCATCAAATGCGGCGGAGCGCATACGCTTTTCAAGCTTTGTTTTGTTCTTGCGAATCTGGCGAACGAGCGAATCGACGCATTTATCGAGCGCATCGTTCATATTTTCCGCCCGCTCCTGCGCACGGAATATCATACCGTTGTTGATAACGGTTATCTCAACTGTCTGACCTGACTTCTCGACAGTGGCGGTGATCTTTGCCTCCGCCTCGTCGCCGAAGAAACGCTCTACCTTGGCAAGCTTTTTCTCCGCTCTCTCCTTGAATGATTCTCTCGGCGAACACTTGCGTCCAGTAATAACTATTTTCATAATGTCAGCCCCTTAGAATTATTGGAGACTTCTGTCTCTGATTGTATTGTAGCATATATGACTAAAAAAATAAAGAGTAAAGAGCTGCATTTCTAAAAAATTTACAAATTTTCTATAATAAGGCAAGATATCAGGCAACGACGGTCACATGGCGGGTAACGTGGCAGCCAATATTGACCGCGACGGGCAATCCCGCGATATGGGTCGGGGCAAATTCGACGGCGGCGCTCAGTGCGGTCGTCTTGCCGCCGAAGCCCTGAGGGCCTATATTGAGGGCATTTGCCTTTTCGAGTATCTCCGATTCCATCGCGGCGTAATACTCATCGGCATTCGGTTCGCTGACCGGGCGGCAGAGAGCCTTTTTGGCGAGCAGCGCGCACTGCTCGAAATCGCCGCCGATACCGACGCCTATAACCATCGGCGGGCAGGGGTTGCTCCCCGCGCGGCGAACGACATCGACAACATAATCTATAATATCCTCGCGCGAGGCGGAGGGAGTGAACATTTTAAGCGCGCTCATATTCTCGCTGCCGAAGCCCTTGGGAGCGACGGTCAGCTCGACTTTATCGCCCTCGACAAGCTCGATATGCAGAACCGCGGGGGTGTTGTCGCCGGTATTGACGCGCCTGAGAGGATCGGCAACGACCGACTTTCTGAGATAGCCCTCGGTATAGCCTTTTGCGACTCCGGCGTTGACGGCATCTTTAAAGCTGCCGCCGACAAAGTGGACATCCTGGCCGACCTTTGCAAAGATAACAGCCATTCCGGTGTCCTGGCAGATTGGAATATCCAGCTCCTTTGCAGCGCAGAGATTATCGCACAGGCGGCACATTATATCTTTGGGCACATCGTCGGTTTCTGCATCGGCGCTCTTTTTGATAAGCGCTGCGAGGTCATCGGGCAGAACTTTGTTGGCGCTGATGCACGCGCGGCTGACCGCTTCGGTTATGAGACTGACATCTATCTCACGCATTGGGCTTTCCCTCCATGAGAATCTCGCCGTCGCCGACAACGAGCAGCGGCTTTGCGAAGAGGGTCAGCGGATCGGAATCGAACAGGCTCATATCGGCATCCTTGCCGACTTCGAGAGAGCCGACGCGGTCGGCGATTCCGCACATCTCGGCGGGATTTATGGTTATGGCTCTCAGCGCATCATCATGAGTCATGCCCTCGCGCACGGCAAGTCCCGGCGCACAGCGGCAGATACTGGATAGGGATAACCCGGATGGTCGGTGACTATAGCGGTCTTTACGCCCGCTTTGCTGAGCACGCCCGGGGTTGCGGGGGCTGGAATCTTTGAGCTCGGGTCTTGCAGCGGTCGCTGATGAGAGGTCCGCTGAACGCCTTGACCCGGCTTTCGCGAGTCTGTCGGCAATAAGATGACCCTGAGTGCAGTGGACAACGCAATAATCGAGCCCGAACTCCTCGGCGATACGCACGGCGGTGAAGATATCATCGGCGCGGTGGGCGTGAATATGCATCTGCATATGCTCCTCAAACAGCGGAGCGAGGGCTTCGAGCTTCGCGTCAAACTCGCGGCTCGCCTTATCTTTTTTGGATATATTCGCGAGTCTTTGTCAGCTGTTCTCTGATTATCGCGGCGGTCGCCATTCTTGTGCTGGGCGCCATCTTTTTCTCGTTATAGACGGTCTTGGGATTCTCGCCGAGGGCGAATTTCATCGCGGCGGGAGCCTTGACAACCATATCATCTATGCACACGCCATGGGTCTTTATCGCCGCTATCTGACCGGCTACGGGGTTCGCGCTGCCCGGGCAGGTCAGCACGCAGGTAACGCCCGCTTCTCTCGCCTCTTCAAAGCATCTGTCAAGCGCGTTGACGGCATCGAGCGCCCTGAGGTTCGGGGTGACGGGATCGGTCATCTCGTTGCAGTCCTCGCCCTCAAAGGTCAGCGAGTCCTCAGTGATGCCGATATGGGTATGGGCATCGATAAATCCGGGATAGAGCGCCGCGCCCTTGGCGTCATAAGCCTCGCCCTGCGGGCAGTCTTTCATATCGCCCAGGGAGATTAATTTTTTTCACAAACTCGATATATCCGTTTTCGATAGTACCGTTCGTTACCGTATGTATAACGGCGTTTTTGATAATTACAAGATCGCTCCTTTTTCTTAAATCAAAAAAGCGGGCTGAACGCCCGCCTGATAATGCATTTTTTACTGTCTGCCGCCGCCGCGCCTCGAATAGCCTCCGCTGCGCTTGGAATCGGAAGATCTTTTCAGATCGGTCATTTTTTCATCGCTGATCTGCTTGAACTTTGCCATCATATCCTCAAAGGACTGGTTGCCGGAAGTCTCCTGATTGACGGCTTCGACCTGTCTGCCCTGCTGAGGCGGTCTGCGCTGGCCGGAGGACTGCTGATGCGGTCTGTTCTGCTGACCCTGTCTGTCGCCCGAGGGACGTGGTCTGCGCTGAGGACGGTCGCCGCCGTTATTGTCGGCATTGAGCTTCTTTATCGAAAGGGCTATCTTGCCTTCGGGGCTGATCGAAATGACCTTCGCCGTAACTTCCTGGTTTAGCTGCAAATGCTCTCTGATATCCTTGACATAAGACGTTGAGACCTCGGAAATATGGATCATGCCCGTTTTTTACCGCCCTCAAGTTCAACAAATGCACCAAAATCGGTAAGACCGGTCACCTTACCCTTAACAACACTTCCCTGCTCGATCTGCATAATAGTACGCTGCTCCCTTTTTTTTACTTGTCCGCCGACTGCTGTTCGTTGTAATATACCCTTTCATCCGGGAAAACATAGCCGAGTTCACGCCTTGCTATCTGCTCGACATAATCATCGAGATCCGAACTCTTGACAAGCTTTTCAAGCTCCTCATTCTCGGCTTTCTTATCGGAAAGCTGAGTTCTGAGCTGAGCATTGTACTTCTCCTGAGATTTGATATCGGACTGCATGACAATAAAGGTATAAGGAAATAACACACTGCGACCGCGAATCACGATCATCAGTATGGTACTATGCCTTTTTTTGAGTCTGCGCTTTTTTTCCGACATTCTTACGTTTCCCTTTGACCTTCTGTTTCCTTGCTTTGGGGCATATTTGCCTATTCAAAGTATACAACATATTGCGCCCCTTTTTCAAGAGGTAATTCATATTTTTTCATTTTATTTGACATTATTCCGTCTTTTTCCCCGGGCGGCGTTAATTTCTGTGATATTTTTTCTTTTAAGCTGCAAAGCGGTTTGCTGACGGCGTCTTTTATCCGCCAGAAGAGCTTTCTGAGCTTTGACGAAATAAGCAGACCAAGATGTTTTGCCGCCGCGCCGAGACTCAGGCGTTCGGCTGCAAAGCCGAGCAGCTGCGCCGCGAGGATATAGAGCAGGGTGCGCCCGTCATTGAGCACGAGTATAAAACAAAACGAAGCAAAGGCGCAGACTATTACATAGAGAATATCGGTCACGAATATGACTTTGCGCCCGCCCGGCAGAACGGCGCGGACGGCGCACACGGCATCATAGAACACTCCGAGCAGAAAGCCGATGCCGAGCGAATGCAGAAAGACGGATATCTGGCCGTCCAGCCCCTGGATATACTCCATCAGCGGAACACGCGGCTGAAAAATCCGCCTTTTCCGGGCTGTTCATCGGAATAGGTCAGCGAATTGACCGTGCCCTCAAGGCTCAGTTCGCCGCTGTCGACATTGAGATTGATTATATGCAGGTCGCTGCCGCGCACGGTCAGCTCACCCATCTGCGTGAATATCACGACCGTCTGCTCGTCAAAGCTGTCCACATCGGACACGCCGGAGACGGTCAGGCGATTTCTGTTTTCCATTATAAGATTGTGTGGCAATGCCTGAACTTTGTTTTCTTCCGTCATAAATAAAACCTCCCGTCCGTTAATAATACGGCGGGAGGCTCTCGATTATGACCGATTTACAGAATTTCGTACATCGCGGCGGCGGCCTCTTTGCGGACAGTCTCGGCAACATTGAGAACACGCGCACGGGTCACATTCTGACCCATGGATATTTCAATGACATCGCCGACCTTCACATCATAAGACGCGCGGGCTATTTTGCCGTTTACCGTGACGTGCTTTGCGTCGCAGACCTCGTTTGCGACGGTGCGGCGCTTTATCAGGCGCGACACCTTAAGATACTTATCAAGTCTCATAACATTCCGCGGCAAAAGCCGCATCCTTTCAGAACATTAGAACGTTAAAAAAATCAGGGGCATTTCTGCCCCTGAAAAGCCAGCAAAATTATTTTGCAACCTTGTCCTTAAGGCCCTTGCCTGCCTTGAAAGCGGGAACCTTGCATGCGGGGACATCGATGGTCTCGCCGGTTCTGGGGTTACGGGCAGTCTTAGCTGCGCGCTCTCTGACCTCGAAAGTGCCGAAGCCTGCGATCTGAATCTTGTCGCCCGATGCGAGAGCATCGCCGATGCAAGCGATAACAGCGTTGACAGCCTTCTCGGCGGTCTTCTTCTCAAGTCCCTCTTTTGCTGCAACGGCAGCAATAAACTCTGTCTTATTCATTACGTGTTTCTCCTTTTATTTTTTCTTTTCATTTTTTATGCAATGTCCGTTGGACACAGTCATCGTTATTATTTTCCGCTCTCTGCCTTGGCTTCATCCCAGAGTTCGTCGAGCTTTTCAAGCGGAGCGGACTCCATATCGATGCCGCGCTCGCGCGCAAGCTGTTCAACGCGGATAAAACGGGCTATAAACTTATCGGAAGCCGCAGTCAGCGCCTCCTCGGCATCGCACTTGACAAAGCGCGAAACATTGACAGCGGAGAAAAGCAAATCGCCGAGCTCCTCGGAAACATGCTCCTTGTCACCCGATTCGATAGCCTCGGAAAGCTCCTTCGCCTCCTCGAGCACTTTCTGCTGAGCGCCGGAGACATCGTCCCAGTCAAAGCCGACTGCCGCCGCTTTTTGCTGAATCTTGGTCGCTCTCATAAGCGCGGGAAGCTCACGCGGGATGCTGAGCATAGGCTCGCTCCCCTTTTTCTGTCCCTTTGAGCGGCGTTTTATGGCGTCCCAGTTATTGAGCACATCGCCGACACCGGAGACCTCGACCTCGCCGAAAACATGCGGGTGGCGCTCGATGAGCTTTTTGCACACGCCGTCGGTGACATCGCCGAAATCAAAGTTGCCCGCCTCCTGCTCCATCTGAGCGTGGAACACGACCTGCATGAGCAGATCGCCGAGTTCTTCGGTCATCAACTCCTTATCGTCCTTGTCGATAGCTTCGATAACTTCGTAGGTCTCTTCGATAAGGTTCTTTCGGATGCTCATATGAGTCTGCTGTGCATCCCACGGGCAGCCGCCCGGAGCACGGAGCAGACGCATGATCTCAAGGAGATCGTTTATATCGTATTTTTCTTTCTGCTTAAAGTCTACCATATGATCCCCTGTCTGATTTTATCGGCAAGAAATATTCTAACCCAAAAGTTCATATTTTTCAAGTACTTTTGCAATTTTTTCGCCTGCGGGCAAAGATTCTATATCCTCGCGCACGATGCCCTTGAAGACGATGATAGCTATCGCATACACCATAACGGCGATTATGATAGCGGCGAGCAGCGCGATATCCGCGCCGTGGCTGACGCTCTTGAGCACATAGTTGCCGAGCAGACCGTAAGCCGCCCACGCCGCGAGACCGCACATGGCGGCGGAGATAAGCGGTTTTATCAAATCGGACATTATATCAATGCGGACTTTAGTGACTTTTATAACGGCGATGACATTGAGAATGACATTTATAACATAGAACAGGACTGTTCCGATAACCGCGCCGTTGAAGTTGATGCCCGGTATGCCGACGAGGGCGAAGTTGCAGATTATTTTGACGACAGCGGAGACGAGCATTGTTTTTACAGGGATATCCGTTCTGCCGACCGCCTGAAGGAGGTTCGTAAGCGGGGTCGAAATGGACATGAACGCAGTCGTGAAGCCGAAGACGGCAACCATGGGCGCTATCATCGGGATATCGGCAGCCATTCTGCCGCGGCCGTAGATAAGAGTAAGTATAGGCTCGGCGAGCACGCCCATGCCGATACCGGCGGGCAGAGCTATGAGCATGGAGACTCTTATAACGGTATTGACGGCGCTCTTGACAGCCGCCTTGTCTTTCATCGTCCACGCCTCAGCGAGGGCGGGAAGCGCGCTGACACCGAGGGAGACGGTTATCATCGGGACGAGGTTCTTGAAGTCCACGGCGGTGTTATATGCGCCGTAGAGATAGCTCATGAAGCCCTTGCTGTCTGAAAGATTCAAGGTACCGCTCGCGACATCGGCATCGATGCACTGCTTATATAAATTGTATATTGTATCCTGACCGCTCTCGATAGCGTGGAGCAGGCGGTTCTGGATGGTCACGGCGTCGATAAGGTTCGTGGCGTTGAGAACGAGCGAGCTCAAAAGAATCGGCACCGCTATGGTTATCATGTTCTTGGCTATGGCATGATTTGCGGGCGGCTTCGGGGAATTGACGAGCTCGAGGCGGGTTATACCGTCGCCCTTTGTTCTGTGGCGGATACCGAGATAGATAAGGCTCAGGAGCGAGCCGAGGGTAACGCCGAGTATTGCGCCGGCGGCAGCCCACGGATATGTTACGCTGAAAGCCTCGTTGAGGGACGAGACCTCTTTGCCGAACACTGTAGCGGTAGCCGAACCTGCGGCAACGGCGCTGTTATAGGCGCTCTCGCCGTAGGACATGATGAGCTTTGCAAAAACAAGTCCGATAACAAGCTTGCCGAGAGCCTCGATGACCTGCGATATGGCGGTCGGGATCATGTTGCGCAGACCCTCGTAATATCCTCTGTAAGCCGAGACATAGCAGCAGAAGAATATCGACGGGGCGACGGCTATCATCGCGGGCAGGTTTCTTATATCCGAGATGAACGCGGCATATGGAATGGAGATAATGACCATGAGCAGCGTGCCCGCGGTTCCGACGAGAAGGAATATCTTGCGCGCCGTTTTTAGCGTCATGCGCGCCTCGCGGTAATGATTTAATGCGACATCCTCCGCGACCATGCGCGACACCGCTATCGGCAGACCCGCCATGGAAATTGAATAAATGGGAGTATAGATAGCATAGACCGAGGTGAAATATCCGTATCCCACGAGGCCGAGCATACTGCCCAGCGGCATCTTGAAGCAGAGACCTATCACCTTGACCACGAGGGTCGAGATGACAAGGATTATTGCGCCGTTCAAGAGCGACTGTTTCTTTCTTTCTGCCAAGGGTAAACCTCCTTGCTGTTCGTTTCTTTCTTAAAACCGTTCCTAATTATATCGTTTGAGGGCGATATTATCAACAATATGCTGAAAAATTTAACAATTGTTTAATCCATAAATTCGCGAAGCAGCGAGTTTTCGGGGATAACATCGACCGGCAGAGGCTCGAATCTCTCAAGGCGTTCTATCATCATCTGCGCCTCGTCATACCACTCGCTGCCGCTCCCTACACCGGTCAGCATCGGCACGGCAAGGGCACGGAACACGCACGGCTCATAGGCATGGAGCGAGTCTATCTTCTCCGCCGCCAAGTGGCTGTAAGGGAAGATATACTTATCCTCGCCGCGCTGAACGCTCCCCCAGAGGTCATATGTCCGCTCTACGCTGCTCGCGCGGTGGTAATAATCCCGAACGAGGCGGCGGACAAAGCGCAGATCGCGCTTCGACATAAGCACATCCCCGTCCTCATCGACGATACGGGACGAGACGCTGACATAGAGCTTCATCAAGTTTTCACTCGGCAGAGAGTCGGTTATAACCGGGTTCAGGGCGTGGATACCCTCGACTATCAGCACATCGTCCTTGCCGAGCGTTATAGGGTCGGAGAAGCCGTTCCGTCTACCGCTGACGAAATCGAAATGCGGCAGTCTCGTTGTGCCGTTTTTGATGATATCCTCAAGGCACGAATCAATGAGCTCAATATCGAGGGCGTTGACGGTCTCATAGTCGGGCTTGCCGTTTTCGTCGAGAATGGCATCGCGCTGATCATGATAAAAATCATCGAGCGAGACAGTGAAAGCCTTTGCGCCGCGCGATTCGAGCCGCGAGGCGATGAGCCCGGCGGTGGTCGTTTTACCGGACGCGCTGGGACCCGCGAGCATGACTATACGCTTTTCGCGGTCGGAGAATATACGCTCGGCTATTTCATCGAGCCTGTCTGAATATCGCTCCTCGGCTTTTGAAACGAGAAAAGCGGGGTCGTTTGCCGCCATTGAGTTTATTTTTACGAGAGATTTCAACCTATCACCTTATTTATCCGCAGACGACTGCGAACCGAATATTTCCGAATAGAACTCCGATATGCGTTTCTTGCGCTCCATCAGAGTGTCAAACCGGGCATTATATTCATATGGATATTTGTAGTTAAAAATACGCTCGATATAGTTGCTGCCGGGCTTTTTGAGCTTTGTTACCGCGCCCGCTCCGGCGGCGAGGACAGTATGCGTCTCCTCCATCATGAAGACATTGTATCTGCACTCCGTACCGGGCTTGCACCAGCCGACATTTTCGAGGTTGCCGACGCAGCGGCTCTGGCGATACATATAATAAGGAATATAGCCGTTATCGAAGAGAACGGAGTGGGAATAATCAATCATCTTCCCCGCCGTCTCCCCTTCGCTGACCGCGTGACCGTGTTCTCTGAGAGTGGATGCGGATTTCAGCGCAAGGGCATGGACGGTTATATTCGCAGGCGCGAGCGAGACGACTCCGTCAACGGATTTTTTGAAGCTTTCGAGCGTATCACCGGGGAGTCCCGCGATAAGATCGACATTTATATTTTCAAACCCGCTCTTCTCGGCGAGAGCATAAGAGGCGAAAAAATCCGCCGCTGTGTGCTTTCTGCCGACCGCTTCGAGCACGGAATCGTTGAGGGTCTGGGTGTTTATGCTTATTCTGTCGACCGAATGATCGCGCAGGACATCGAGCTTCTCCTGCGTCACGGTATCGGGTCTGCCGAGTTCGACGGTATATTCGCGGACAGCGGACAGATCGAAGCTGTTTTCGACTGCCGAGCAGACCTTTTCCATCTGCTCCGCGCTGAGAATACCGGGTGTTCCGCCGCCGATATATATACTCTCAAGCCGCAGTCCGATATCGCGGACGATTTTTCCCGTTATTTCAAGCTCTCTGCACAGGTCGTCAACATAGACGGGCAGAAGCTTTGCGGCATTGGCGTTGGTTATCGAATGGGAAACGAACGAGCAATAGCTGCACCTTGACGGGCAGAACGGTATCGCGATATAGAGGCTGAACGAGCGCTCGTCGCCGAGGGCGGCTATCTCCTGCTCCGTGCCCGCGACGCTCTGCGCAAGGCGCGCTTTAGGCTCACTGACAAGAAGCTTTTTTGTAAAATAGTCATACGCGCCCTTTTCGCCGAGAGATTCAATGAGCTTCAGCATAAGCTTGGACGGGCGCACACCTGTGAGTATGCCCCATGGCGGGACATAGCCTGTGACGGCGCTCAGAGCGGAGAAAAGCTCGCGAGCCATGGTGCGCTCGCACTCGTCCTTTTCGGGTTCGTCAGTCTTCGGGACTTCTGCCGAGCGAGTCTCGGTCTTATCCCCGACATTGACGCGCACGCGCACGGAATATCCGCCGCTCGCGCCGTCGAGATATGTTTCGACCTCGGGCGCTCCGCTTTCGGGCAGAGTGTCCGAGACTGTTATCTTTTCGTTCGGGAAGAACACGCGGCAAAGATTCTCCATCTCATAATGGAAATCGTGACCGCAGATATATAGAATCATAGGCGTTTCCTTATAGCTCTCCTCTGGGTATTTTTCTTAAATATCTGTTTCTGACCCGCTCCTCGGAGAGCGTTGTGGAGCGGTTATGTCCGGTGTAGACGGTATATTCGCCGTCAAGGGCGGCAAGGCGTTTAAGGCTTTCGGCCATAGCCTGCCAGTCCCCGCCGGGGAGGTCGGTTCTGCCGACAGTGCGGCAAAAAAGAGTATCGCCCGAGAACATCACGCGCTCGGTCTCTTCGAGATAGCACACACCTCCGAGGGTGTGGCCGGGGGTATGAATAGTATGGAGAGTGATATCCCCTATCTTCGCTTCAAAGCCCTCTTCCGCGAGCAAGTCATAATCGACATATTTCTGGATGCCGTGATCAACATGGGTCGCGAGACTGATATCCTCGCACTTGAGGCAGGCGCTGTCATAGGGGTGGATGGCTATTTTCGCGTCCGGGTAGTCATCTTTTATATGCGCGACGCCGAGAATGTGGTCATAGTGACCGTGGGTGAGAAGAATATACTTGAGATTTTTCACCTCGTCGCGAAGGACTGATTTCAATTCGTCCGTGTAGTCGCCGGGGTCTATAACCGCCGCCTCGCCGCTGTGTTCGTCTATAACGACATAGCAGTTCGCCTGAACGGGTCCCATGGGCAGAGTGTGTATCTTCATCATTTGTCTTTCCTCCATATATCGGTATCGAGCATGATGGTGACGGGGCCGTCGTTTGCTATATCGACCGCCATATCCGCGCCGAAGATGCCTTTTTCGACATTCCTGACTCCGTTCGCGGAGAGCTCGGAGCAGAACAGCTCATATAATCTGTTCGCTTCATCGGGCGCGGCAGAGAGCGTAAAAGACGGTCTGTTGCCCTTTTTGCAATCGGCGCAGAGAGTGAACTGCGAGATAGCGAGAATCTCGCCGCCGACATCGTTGACGCTGAGATTCATTTTTCCGTTTTCGTCCTCGAACACGCGCAGACGCGCTATTTTGCCGGCGAGCAATATTGCCTGCTCATCGGTGTCGCCCTCGACAACGCCGAGCAGGACATTGAAGCCCTTGCCTATCTCGCCGACGGTCTTCCCGTCAACGGAAACTTTTGACGATGTGACGCGCTGAACAACAGCTCTCACGGTGATTCCCCCTTGGACTTGCGATATCTAAAAATATAATTGGCATCAGGTTGCGGCTCTCTCGACGCTGAGCACGCCGTCGATTCGCTCGATTTTGGCGGCGACGCTCTTGAGATGCTCGATTCCCGAGACGGTTATGGTCATAGAGAACGTGCTTCTGCCGTCCTTGAAATTCCTTGTGTTTATATCATTTATCATAACGTGCATATTGGCGAGCTGGACGGAGATATCCGCGAGCATACCGACCCTGTTGAGGCAGGATATCATGAGCGTTGCGCGGAAATCCTCTTTTATGGCGCTGTCCCAATATGCGTTTATCCATCTGTCTTTGTCGCCGCAATGCTCGAGATCCTTCGGGACGTTGCTGCAGTCGCGCGTATGGATCGACACGCCGTGGCCGCGGGTAATAAAGCCGATTATACTGTCGCCCGGGAGCGGATTGCAGCAGCGCGAGAACTTGACAAGGCAGTTGTCGATGCCCTCGACTATAACGCCCTCGCTGCTCTTGACGCGCTTTTTCGGCTGGGTGAGCACTATTTCCGGCGGAGCGGACGCCTTGACTATCTTGTTATACTCATCTTTTATATGCGGCATCATGCGGATGAGCGACACGCCGCCGTAGCCGATAGCGGCATAAAAATCCTCGACCGTGTCGAAATGCTGGCGCTCCGCGATGCGCTGGAGGAACGACTTCATCTCGTCATCCGGCAGGCGGATAAAGCTGCGTCTGAACTCGCGCTCAACCTCCGCCTTGCCCTCGGCGATATTCTCATCGCGGCGCTCTTTCTTGAACCAGTTGCGGATTTTGCTGCGCGCCTCGCTCGTCTTGACTATCTTGAGCCAATCGCGGCTCGGTCCCTTGCCGGGCTGAGACGAAGTTAAGACATCGACTATCTCACCCGTCTTTACCTGATAGTCAATCGGCACAATACGCCCGTCGACCTTTGCGCCGGTCATGCGATTGCCGATGGCGGAGTGAATGGCATAGGCGAAATCGATAACGGTCGCGCCTATGGGCAGGTTTATAACATCGCCCTTGGGAGTGAACACAAACACCTCTTCAGGGACGAGGTCGCTCTTTATCGTTCTGACGATATCCTCGACATCTTCGGAATCACTCTGGCTCTCGAGCATCTGGCGAATCCACGCAAGGCGCTTATCGAAGTTGCCGCTCGCGGTGCCGCCGCCGAGCTTATACTTCCAGTGCGCGGCGATACCGTATTCAGCCGTCTGATGCATTTCCCAGGTTCTTATCTGAACCTCGAATGGTATTCCCTCTTTGCCGATAACGGTGGTATGCAGGGACTGATACATATTCGGCTTCGGGGTCGAGATATAATCTTTGAAGCGGTTCGGGATCGGGCGGAACATATCGTGGATAACGCCGAGGCAGTTATAGCAATCGATAACAGACTCGACTATTATTCGGACGGCGTAGATATCATAAATCTCATCAAAAGTCTTGCCGCCGATATACATTTTGCGGTAGATTCCGTGGACGCTCTTGATTCTGCCCTCGACCTTGCAGCCGGAGACGAGCGGATCGACGCGCTCCTTTATTTTCTCGATTATGCTGTCGAGGAACTCCTTGCGCGATGCGCTCTGGGAGTTGAGATAGTCCTCGATCTCTTTATACGCGACGGGGTCGAGGCAGATAATGGCTCTGTCCTCAAGCTCCTCTTTTATCGTTCTGATACCTAAGCGGTGAGCGATGGGGGCATATATCTCGAGAGTTTCAAGGGCTGTTTCGCGGCGCTTCTCTTCGCGGACATAGCTGATGGTTCTCATATTATGCAGTCTGTCGGCGAGTTTTATAATAATAACTCTGATATCATTCGACATCGCGAGGAGCATCTTGCGGATATTTTCCGCCTGCGCCTCTGCCTTTGTCTCGGTCGGCACTTTAGCGAGCTTTGTCACGCCGTCGACTAATTGAGCTATCTCGTCGCCGAACTCGCGCTCGATATCCGCCTTTGTGACATCGGTATCCTCGACAGTATCGTGCAGGAGAGCCGCCGCCACCGACTGGCTGTCCATGCCGAGGTCTGCGAGAATCGAGGCTACAGCTATCGGGTGGATTATATACGGCTCGCCGGACTGGCGGAGCTGGTTCTTATGATGTTCCTTCGCCACATCATAGGCGCGCTTCACCGTTTCAAGCTCGTCATCGCGGTACATGGTCTTTATTTTTTCGTAGAGCTTGTCGAAACCGTCGTCAAAGGAAGAGCTGCCGTCGGTGAAATCCGCCTGACGGTTCATCTTCTTCTCCTCGGTCTCGCCGTTTATTTTTTCTTCCCACGATCTCATCGGATCACTCCTCATTATCTTGCCGCTGTTTATAAAAAGCTTCTTATATGTTTCATCAATTGTGCGTCCTCAAGGTTCACCTTGGGGCTCTGTTCGTTGACAACGATGCTGCCCGCGGGCGAGCGGTTGAGAACTCCCGTCTGCACCATAACTTCGACAGCGCTTGCGACGGCGCATATTCTGTCCTCCCCGAAGCCCGAGCGCAGGCAGAGCATCTCATACTCGGCGCTCCATGAGCCGCGCCGTTTTATCTGGGTATACACCGCGCCGCAGAGGCTTCTGTCCGGCAGAGCGGCTCTCGCCTGCTCAGCAGTCAGCTCCTCGCCGTGCATGACGCGGTCAAAGAGCCGAAGCCCCTCAAGCACTTTTATATCGTCGCTGCCCGCCGGGCGCATATTCCTGATATATACACCGATGCGGACACTCCCCTGATACTCGTTCCTGTCGAGATTGACGGCGAGGTCAACTGTATCGCCGACGCTGTAAAAAAACGAGCGCTCGGTCATGCCGAAATACATGGCGAAGATGCGCGTATCGCCCTTTGAGACGGTTATTCTCATATGCTTGCCGTTACCGACGGGAGAAAAGCCCTCTATCTTCATGCCGTAAAGTCCGAAGACCGGTTGGGGGTTGCCCGCTCCGAACGGTTCGAGGGACGAGACGGCGTCAAGAATATCCAAAGATATATGCGCGGGATTGATTTTGAGATCTATATTCTGAACCGGAAACGGCATCTCGGTATTAAGCGAATATTCCGTTATCTCCGAGCGCAGCTGTTCGATATCCTTCGCCATGAGCGAGAGTCCCGCCGCCTGAGTGTGACCGCCGAAATGGGTCAGCAGATGCTTTGAGTTTTTTATTGCATCATAGAGCGAGAAGCCCTCGATGCTGCGTCCCGAGCCGCGCGCCGTGCCGTCCTCTGTATTGCGCGAAATTATTATGCACGGTTTTGAATATTTTTCCTGAATCCTCGCGGCGACAATGCCGATAACGCCGTTATGCCAATCGTCGCCGTCAACGACAATGACGGGGGCATAGCGTATCTCCGGATGCTCAAACAGCTTCTGTTCGACCTCGGCAAAAATCTCGCTTTCAATCGCCTGGCGCGTTCTGTTCGCCTCGTTTATCTCCTGCGCGAGCCCGTTCGCGGTCTCGGGGTCGTCGCTGAGCAGAAGCTCGAGCGCGCGGTTGGCGGAGCCCATTCTGCCCGCCGCATTGATGCGCGGCGAAATTGTGAACGCCACTGAGGTTGCGTTGACATATTTATTGCCCGCTCCCGCGACATCGAGAAGTTCGTTTATGCCGGCGCGCGAGCGGTTGTTGACGCTGCGGAGTCCCGCCTTGACTATCGCGCGGTTTTCGCCGGTAAGATTGACAACATCGCTTATAGTGCCTATTGCGGCGAGGTCTGCGAAGTCTTCGATAACGGCTGTATCGTCCTCGAGTTCCATGGCACAAGCCAGCTTGAATGCAACGCCCGCTCCGCACAGCTCCTTAAACGGGCTGCTGCAATCCGCGCGCTGAAGATCGACTATCGCCTCGGCGCGTGGCAGAACATCGGGAACTTTGTGGTGGTCGGTTATAACGACCTCCATGCCGAGCTCATATGCGCGCTCTGCAGCGTCCGCGGCACTGACACCGTTATCGACCGTCACTATCAGCTGAGCGCCCATATCTTTGAGCTTTTCGACCGCGCCGACGCTCAGACCGTAGCCCTCGGTCAGCCTGTCCGGGATATACCACAGGACATTCGCGCCCTTTGACTCAAGATATGTATATAGAAGAGCAGTTGAGGTGACGCCGTCGGCATCGAAATCGCCGAATATCGCTATGCACTCGAAATTATCTATCGCGCGGTTTATGCGCTCGACCGCCTTGTCCATATCCGGCAGGGCGAACGGATCGAGAGTAAAGAACGGGTTCGGGTCGAAGAAATCTTCTATCTCTTCGTTGTCGCGAAGTCCGCGTATAACGGCAAGCAGCGCGGCGATAGGATTGAGGCTGTGTTCCTCGGCTATCTGAGCCGCGAGATCCTTGTCATATGAAGCTGCAAGCCATCTTTTACGCATAGGGTTACCATTCCTTTCGATAATAGTTAATTATACCATGTATATAGCGGTTTTATCAAGAGTTTCGGCAGAAAGTTCGGCTTTTCGGCACGGGACAAAAAAAGAGCAGGCCGGCTGACCGGTCTGCTCCGTGGATCGATATTTGTTGTTTTATGCTTTTGCCACCGCAGACTTTCTCGCGGTCAAAATAAGATTCAGCGCAGCTATGAGCGTGAAAGCGATGAGCACGGGATAGAAAACGCCGTAATCGCTCATGATATATCTCAGCCCATAAAACGCGGTAAGCGGCGAAACGACAACCGACACCACCGCGCCGGAAATGATGCCTTTCACGGCGAGCAATCCGACTGTTGAAGCGATCGCCGAGAATGCGGTGTAGCACGCCGAGACAACAGCGAACGCACGATTCTTCGCGACGGCGGGCATTACAAAGAGGCACGCGCAGAAGACGAGGGAGAAAACGAAGCCCAAGACGGACGGGGTGCCGCCCCAAATCATGTTCTGAATGTTCAACGCAGTTGCAAGGACAAACGCGGCTGCGGTCGATACGATGCAAATAACTGTTTTTTTCATTTCGGTCACCTCCGGGTGAAAGTTCCAATATTTTAATATGTTTGCTGACTCGCCGACGAAAAAATTTTCCGTCGGGCTCAACTGTCTCCGTTCTTATACCTATGGATATTCATGCTGTTCATAATTATCCTCCGATAAATACTTTTTGAGTTTGGCGTCAATATGGATTTCGTTAAATCGCTCGAAAAATTCTTTCCTACAACGACATATTATTACATTCAAACAAATTTGTCAACCTATTTTACAAATAATTTTTTCACAGGACACAAAACTGACATAAATGTGTATTTACAGAAAATCGTCAAAGCAAAACTTCCACAGAACATAAATAACGCTCTGCGGAAGTTCTGGTTTATTTATTTTTCAGATATCCTGCTTCTCGAACAGGGCGACTGAACGCTTGTAGGCGGCGAAGGTCAGCGCGAGCCAAATCACAACGCCGAGCGCGAGGGTGACGAGCTTTGCCGCCAAAAACTGCGGGTCGGGCGTATCAAGCTTGTTTTTGAAAAGCGGCAATGCGTGGCAGAGCACGATCTCAATGCCGATAAAGACGAACACGGCGACACTGCCGAGCGCGAACGGCACGCCGATGCGCTTGACGTTTTTATAATAGCCCGTAAAAAAGACGATATTGAACACGCCGAATATCATAAAAAAGAACGCAAAGAGCGTGATATTTATATCGAGGTCGGCGGCGTTGACGGGGGTCATAATTTTAGCGCGCAAGAGTGCTATCGGCACGCAGACCGCTATCTCGAGCAGTTCGAGCAGGCTAACGGAGATTATGCGGGCGAGCACTGTTTTATGCTTTTCGACGGGCAGCATCATGGTGAAAAACACATCGTTATTCTCCCTGCCGAACTGGCACATGAAGAACACACCGAGGCAGGTGTAGAACATAATAACGAGATATGGGTAGTTCGGAATAAAGAGCATGAACGCGAGCGGAATAAACAGGATATTCGTCGGATGAAGGACGAGCTTCAGTTCTTTGTTGAGCAGTTCTTTCATTTCGTCTCCCCCTCCCTCTCGATATGCACCATTATATCCTCAAGCCCGGCGGGTGCGGATTCGACGCCTGCGGGCAGCTCGGAATTTCTGACAAGTGCGCTCATGCCGTCTTTTTCGCGGCGCGCGCCGATAAGTTCAATATTCTTAGGCGCGTTATCGGCAGAAAACTGAACTACACTGTATTTTTGGAGCAGAGTGCAAAGAGGTTCATTCTCCGCGATGCGTCCCTGCTTGAGATAGATTATGTTATCGGCGCAGCGGTCGAGGTCGCTCGTGATATGGGTCGAGCAGAAAACGGTCTTGCCCTCGTCCTGCGAAAGGCTGATGAAGATATCAAGAATCTCATCGCGCGAGACGGGGTCGAGTCCGCTCGTCGGCTCGTCGAGGATAAGCAGATCCGCCGAATGAGAGAGCGCGAGGGCGAGCGAAAATTTGACTTTCATGCCGGCAGAAAGCTCGGATATGCGTTTGCTTTCATCAAGAGAGAAAAGCTGCATATATTTTCTGTAGAGCGAGTCGTCCCACTCGGGATAAAAGCGCGAAGTGACTGCCGCGACGGTGCCGAGGCGCTTTTGCGGATAGTAATTCACGCCGCCGAGCACGACGCCCAATCTGCTCTTGATTTTCATCTCATTTTCGGCGAAAGGCATTGAAAAAAAACGGATATCGCCCGCATCGGGATGGACGAAACCGAGCAGGGATTTTATAGTCGTCGTCTTTCCTGCGCCGTTTCTGCCGATGAATCCGGTTATCTTACCCTCTTCGAGCGCGAAGCTGACATTGAGGGAGAATCCGGCATAATTTTTCTTCAATCCGGCAACTTCAAGAGCGTTCATTCCTCCGCCTCCTCGGGCGCGCGGCGCTGAGCCTCAAACAGAGCATCGGCAAAATTCATATAGACATCATTCTGGACTATCGCGATACCCTGATTCTTGTCGGCGAGCATCAGAAGCGTGTCCCCGGGGTTTATATCGAATATATCGCGCACGCCCTTTGGGATTACTATCTGACCCTTTTCGCCGACCTTCACGGTAGCGATAAATTTGCCCTCCGGCATCTTCATATCGTTCACTCACCTTTCTGAAATTCAAGTGATATTTGTTATACTTTTCCTACCAGTTATACTTGTATCACTTTTTTCACCGCTTTGTAAAGAGTTTTTCGCCCAAAACCGTGTAAATATTTTTTGATTTTTGTACTTCGGTGCAATAATATTTTTGTTTTAACGGTACCGCAGGACAAAAATTAAATAAATTTTAGAAAATGCACTCTCAGATATTGATTTATTGTTTTTATTGTGATAATCTTACGATAGAGCAATAATTTATGCACAAGATACAAAAACAATACGAAAGGGTGGAAATTTATGAGTAAAAAAGCAAATCCTTATGAAAACTTTCTGAACGTGCTCGACAGCGCCGCTGCGCTTGACGGCATCGATCAGAACGACTATGCGGCGTTCCGTTATCCAGAGCAGGAGCTGAAGGTCAACTTCCCCGTGCGCATGGACAACGGCGAGCTGAAAATGTTCACAGGCTACCGCATCCAGCACTCGAGCACCCGCGGTCCGTGCAAGGGCGGCATAAGATTTCATCCTAATGTAGATATGGACGAAGTCCGCGCGCTCGCCGCATGGATGACCTTCAAATGCGCAGTTGCCAACATCCCCTACGGCGGCGCAAAGGGCGGCATAACCTGCGACCCGTCGCAGATGTCCAAGGGCGAGCTTGAGAGAATGACCAGACGCTACGCAGCAATGATAGCGCCTATCATCGGCCCCCACAAGGACATTCCCGCTCCCGACGTCAACACCAACGCCGAAGTCATGGGCTGGGTCATGGATACATATTCGATGAAATACGGCTATCCTATCCCCGGCGTCGTCACCGGCAAGGCGTTTGAAATCGGCGGTTCGCTCGGCAGACCCGAGGCGACCGGACGCGGCGTCATGCTCTGCTGCCGCGCGCTGACCGAGAAGCTCGGACTTGACATAAAAGACTGCACATTCGCCGTTCAGGGCTTCGGCAACGTCGGCTCGACCGCCGCTTACCTCATAGCCGACCTCGGTGCAAAGGTAGTCGCAGTCAGCGACCACACCGCAGCGTTCTACTGCGCAGACGGTCTCGATGTTCACGATATGCTCGACTATGCAGCCGGCAACGGCCGCGTGCTCCAGGGCTACAAGGCTGACGGCGTGACCGAGATAGCGAAAGAGGATCTCCTCTACACCGATGCCGACTTCCTCATCCCCGCAGCGCTCGAAGGTCAGATTACTGCCGACAACGCCGACAGAGTAAAGGCGAAGTACATCGTCGAGGGCGCAAACGGTCCGACAAGCTACGAGGCGGATCAGATACTCAACGCCAAGGGCAAGATAGTTGTTCCCGACATTCTCGCAAATGCGGGCGGTGTTATCGTCTCCTACTTCGAGTGGGTGCAGAACCTGCAGTCCCTCTCCTGGTCGCTTGAAGAGGTCAACAACAAGCTTGCAGATATCCTCCTCAAGGCATTCGACGAGGTCTACGGACTGACCGAGGAGCGCGGATATCCGATGAGAACCTCCGCTTACATCATCGCTCTTCGCAGACTTGTCAAGACCAAGAAGATCAGAGGCATTTTCCCGTAAGCTATACAATAATAAATACGAGCCGTGTCGAAAGATGCGGCTCTTTTCATTTTGACGACAGTTTAAATAAAATGTTGTAATCCGGAAGATTTTAGTGTATAATTTTCATGACAAAGAAAAAGCAGAATCGGGGGCTCTGGTCAAATGGTCACTCCCCCTCATATAAAACAGAAGGAGTTTATTCAATGGATAAGTATCTCATTATCAACGCAGACGATTTCGGAATGTGCAGAGCAGCGAACCTCGCCGTTATGGATCTGCTCAAGTCCGGCTCGATCACCTCTTCGACCATCATGGCTCCCTGCCCGTGGGCATATGAAGCATGCCAGTTTGCAAAGAAGAATCCGCAGTTCGCCATCGGCGTGCATCTGACCTTCACGAGCGAGTGGGCTACATACCGCTGGTCGCCCGTCGGCACGAGCAACACCGACAGTCTGCGCGATGAGCTCGGCTTCATGCATCCCGAAAGCATCGACGTTGAGAAGAACGCCGACATAAAAGAAGTTGCTGCTGAGATCCACGCTCAGATAAACCGCCTCAAGGCTCTCGGTCTCACCCCCTCTCACCTTGACAACCACATGGGCTCGCTCTACGGCATCGAGACAGGCCGCTTCGAGCTGCTTCAGCTCGTGCTCAGCATCGCCGGCGAATACGGTCTTCCGTTCCGCTTCCCCGGCACCTTCACCGACGCTCAGATGAGCAACACCATGCTCGACATAAAAATCGACAAGGAGCAGATCATGGGTCTCGTCGGTCAGCTCAACGCCTATGCGCACAGCGTCGGCGTAGCGAACCCCGACTTCCTGCTTCCCGGCGAGTGGACAGGTCCGCAGAACGACAGCTACGACAACTACCGCGACTACATCTACGAGCTCTACAAGACCTTCCCCGAGGGCGTGACCGAGACTTATATCCATCCCGCGCTCGAGTGCGACGAGCTCAAGGGCATCACAAATTCCTGGCACCGCAGAGTCTGGGAATACAAGCTCTTCTCCGACCCCAAGACGAAGCAGCACATCGACAGTCTGGGCATCAAGCTCATCAACTATCGCGATCTCGCCGAGATGAAGAAATAAAAAAATTTAGAGCAGTTCCTTTTGGGGCTGCTCTTTGCTTATCGATAAATCCGGTTTTTGGGGGCTTCGTAGGATTCAGAATCTATGCCTCTCTTGTGCAAACGAGGCAGCGCGAAGCGCCGGAGGGATTGTTTTGAACAAGCTGCATTTTTTAATTGCCGGATATTTTGAACTTTCACGCGGCAACCCCTCAGTCACGGCTTTGCCGTGACAGCTCCCCTTACACAGTGGAGCCTTGAGACCGTGCAATGACGGACTTTTTCAACAGACTCAGAGCAGTTCCTTTCGGGACTGCTCTTTTTATATGCACACGAAAAAAACAGCACCGCCGACACGGTGCTGTAATTTTACTATTCACTTTTCTGCATTCAGACGATCGGTTTTTCTTTCTGACATTTATATTATTTCCGATCTATATAAAACGGTAAGCGTAAATTATCTGTTCTTCTGCTGCGCCGAACTACCGTTGATGCGACGCAATTCGGACATCTTACGGTTGTTATCGTTTTCGTCTGAAATGCCGCGGCCGTTGCCGCTCGATACACCCATCACCTTTCAGCGTTCAAGTCCGCCTGACGAAAAGCTCCGAGTACAGAAAAATTTCTGATATTCTGCTCTGCTGAGCTTTCAGATAAGCTGTGACGGGCGGTCGGAGTACTGATTTTCGCTTTCGCTGTACATCGGACTCGCCTCCAATCATTTTTTTGAGTGTACCCCTCAGGTACAGCGCCGACCCGGCGCCGGGAGCCTTCTCCCTCTTTGCATCTTCATTATAGCTCATGTTTTGGATAAAGTCAACATATTTTTTCAACATTTCTAATATTTTATATTAAGTTAGCTTTATAGGCGCAAGATGTAAGTCCCGCGTCACAACGCCCATCATCAAAGACGAAAATACCAAAAAGTTTTCGGGCAATTTGTTTTCGTCTTCCCTTTTTCTATTGACTATTGGGCGCAATACGGGTAAAATAAATACATAAAAAATAAATTGTATCGGCTCGCGCGCAATATACGGTGCGCCGCCGTATGAGAGGTTATTATTATGGCAAAGGATTATAATCCCGACATCGTCAGCGTTGTTGACGAGGAAGGCAAGGAGCACATTTTTGAAGAGCTCGACCGCATCGAGACAGACCGCGGATGCTATGTCGCGCTGCTGCCCGTATATGACGACAGCGAAGAAGTCCTCGAAGGCGAGGACGAGGTTCTCCCCCTCAAGGTCATTGAGGAGGACGGCGAAACATATCTGACAATGATCGAGGACGACGATGAATTTGAAGAAGTCTATCAGGCTTTTGAAGAGCGTCTGAGCGATCTCTTCTTCGACGACGAGCGCACCGACTCGGAGAGCGAAGAGGACGGAGAATAAAATAAAGCCACCCTGCCCTGTGCGATAAATACGGTTCATATTAACCCAACACGTTTTAATCGGGAGCTTAGTCTCCGGCGGCGGATTGCAGACCTCCCGGCTTTTGCCGGAAGAAGGGAGCGCGAACCCGCCGGGCGGCACCCACCTGCTTTGGTATGCAGGTTACTATTGCCGTATCCGGCTCGGCGGGGCTTATTTTTTTGATTGCTTTTTTGATTATTTTATATAGCATATAAGCGGCCGCAAGCCGCATTTTTTGCGGGCTGAGAGCCGCCGGAAACGGAGGAAAAGCTGTTGCAGCGCATACTTAACGCCGACATTGTCGACATCGCCCCTATCGACGGGGGGTTTTATATATGCAGAAAAGAAGATGCTTGAAAACGGATCGTGCAGGGTCTCGTTCTATTCATACGACTGCGAGACAAGCATATCAACACCGATAACAAGGGGCGAATATGTCTCCTGCAAATTCGGTCAGAACGGTTCGCGCATAGCGGACGAGCTCGGTCAGAAGGGCGAATTTATCTTCGCTCAGCCGACAAGGTTCTTCAACAACTGCACTGTCACTCTCGACAGAGCCGGGACATTCTCGCTCTTCACGCCCGAGGGTTCATGCGTGAGGCGATATGAATTTACATATCAGGGCGCGCCGGCGTGCAACCCCGTTGCATATGAAAAATCGCTCTGGTGCGTTGTGCCGGAGCGCGACGCGATAATAAACTATTCGATAGACGAAGCCCGCGTTCTGCTCAGGATCGGCGGCGGAGCGCAGAGCGCGTTTTCGTATCCGACGAGCATAACTCTTATTCGCGGGAACATCTATGTCTGCAACCGCGACTCGCACAAGATACGCACAGTGCAAATCGGCAACAACACCTATGCCATCGACGACTACCGCACATTCAACGAGCCTGTATACAAATATTTCAGAGTCGGGAGCAGAGAATACGCTCTGCTCGACTCGGGAGTATACGAAATATAAAAAAGCCCCCTTGAGGCAATACAGGAGGTAAATATGGCAAACGTATTCAGAACGGTTATCAGGATAATCACCTGCATCGCACTGTTCATATGCCCGATGCCCACAGAGAAGAAATGCGAAGCCGAGTTCAACGGCACATTTATCCAGTCCTGGATGAGCTCATACTGGGACGACGAGCGCTGGCAGGATGAGATAGGCGCGATGAAGGAGGCCGGAATAAAATACCTCATCATTCAGGATGTGGCGCATAAGGCTTCCGACGGCACATGGACTGTCTACTACAACTCGAATCTCGACACATTCTCCGGTGCGACTTTCGGCGCTGCGGATGTTGTTGAATCCGCGCTGAGAAACTGCGAGGGTTCGGGCATCAAGGTCATGGTCGGACTCGGGCTCTATGACGAGTGGTGGACTAAATCCGGCTTCGGCAGGGACTACAGCGAGCTGTGCAATGTATCCGCCGACATGATCGAAGAAATATATAACAAATATGTTTCAAAATACCCCGACGCTTTCTACGGCTGGTACTTCACGCCTGAGATGAGCAACGGTCCGCTCGTCAAGCTGTCGTCACCGTTCATCGCGAAGGGCGTCAATGTGATAATCGACGCTATTGAGCGCACGGACGCGGACGCTCCCCTGCTTTTAAGCCCGTTCTTCTCTCAGTACGGCGCGAACCCCGGCATCGAGAGTGCGAGCTCTTCTGGGCTTCGTTTATAAATCAGTGAACTTCCGCGAGCACGATATCTTCTGTCCGCAGGACGCAGTCGGTGCAGGCTGGACGATTGAAGAGAATCTCGTCAATGTCTGGAGAATGTACTCAGACGCAGTGAAGCTCAGCGGAAAGAGCATACGCCTTTGGGCGAATGTCGAGAACTTCACAAGCGCTGTTGCAAAGAGCAATACTACCGGCATAACTACTCCGCTCGTGACAGAGAACACGCAGGATGTGACTGCGACGCTCGACAGGCTCGTCAAGCAGATGGACATAGCCTCGCGCTATGCTGAAAATATCATAACGTTCTCGTACAACCACTATTACAGCCCCGTGTATGTCGACCCGATGTTCCACAACACCTATGTTGACTACTTAAAGCACGGTCATGTGCTCGAGAGCGAAGCGCCGACTGCGCCGACTGATCTCGGCTTCTCGGTTGACGGAGACGGGAACACCGTGCTCAGCTGGCAGGCATCGACCGACAACTTCGGCGTGGCATATTACAGAATATGCGCCGACGGTAAGTTCCTCACAAGATGCGAATACAACGAGGACACTGCGGCGGTTATCGAAAATGCGCAGAGCGGCACGGTATACAGCATCACCGCATATGACGCCGCAGGCAACGCCTCGCAGGCGGCGGAGATAGTGTATCAGTAAACGCCAATCTACGAAAAATCCGCCGGATATTACAAGAAACAGATAAATACACCTTTAATGTTGACGAAAGCTGAATGAAAAAAATGCCGTTGACCGGGTTCGGTTGACGGCATTTTTATATTCCGAATCGTGCAAGAACACAAGCTGAAAAGCTATTCAGCTGTCACGGCGGGCGCGTATCCGGAAGCACATTTTTAATAATCAAACGGAGTTCGCTATATGGTCGGCATAATAAGCTTTTAAGAAGATTTAGTGCCGCTTGCGCGGCATCGGTGCATCGAGTCACCGCACCCTACAAGTTGCTCGCCAATTAAATCGTGCAAACTTCGCGGGGTTGATGATATCCCCATATCGCGGACTTATTCACTATTCACTTTGCGGGCGGATGATATCCGCCCTGCTTACTTTGAGCGAAGCGAAACCAACCCCTCAGTCTCGGCTTACGCCGAGCCGACTCCCCTGCAGGGGCGCCTGAATGGATTATGCGGCAAATTCAAATTTATCAGGCAATTACAGCAGCTCAAATATTGCGTTATATAAAAGCGGCAGGAACTGCAAAAAAGTTCCTGCCGCTTTTGTTTATACATATTCTGCTGTCATCTGAACTGTTCCGGTGAAGCGGTCGAAATCTATCATGATGTAGTTGCCGCCGTTTTGGAAATTGAACTCGCGTTCGAAGTTTCCGTCGCTGTCGGGCAAAAATTTCGTCGCCCTTCCGTTCATTCTCAGTCGAATGACCGCGCTGCCCGTCTCGGTTTTTATATACGCTTTGACTTTTATCCGTCTGTTGCGCGCAGACGCGCCGCCGAACACCGTGTCGCGCCCCGTCTCGTTATCGCACTGCGCGGTATAGCTGCCGATAAACCAATTTCCGTTTCTGTTTTTCCGCCTGCCGATAAGCTCGGCGCTGCTTGTGACATCGGACATTTTGAACGCGCCGCGCAGGTCGTCAAAGCATCTGTCAACGCGCTTGAACCGCAAATTTTCGCAGCTCATACACGCGGTCAGAGAAACAGTCAGTGCAAGCATCAGCAGAACCGACACCGCTCTTTTCATTATTCCCGCTCCTTTGCGCCGCTGACTATCTTATAATAAGCGTTGGAGGTGATGCGGTAAACGAGAGTATAGAACAGCGCAAACGCGACAAAGCAGATGGCAGTGGTTACGAAAAAGAGTGCGGAGAAATTGAAGTTGAAAGAAAAGAGTATTCTGCGGATTATTACGGAAGCAAATATCATATGCAGACCCGCTCCCGCGAGAGGCAGGAAGAATACCGTGAGCAGCTGAGAATTGATACTCTTTCTTATCTCTTTTTTAGTCATGCCGACATTCTGCATTATCTCAAAGCGCGACTGATCCTCATAGCCCTCCGAGACCTGCTTATAGTAGATTATCAGCACAGCCGCAAAGGATGAACACCACAGAGAGCATAATGCCGAGATAGAACAGTGCGCCGAAGGACGAATAGTAATCGTCCCTGTCGACATTGCGGCTCTCTACCGAGAGGGTCAGCAAGTTTTTGTAAGCGCTGTTTTATTTCCGAACAGTTGCCTTGTCATATCTATATAGTCGTAGCAGCAGCGCT
>ENA-OQET01000154-OQET01000154.1-human-gut-metagenome-genome-assembly--contig:-NODE-154-length-36200-cov-4.197488_pt1 | contig 36200 bp, 34 predicted proteins | sample MGYA00242800_ERZ504645 | MGnify/ENA primary metagenome ERZ504645 (study PRJEB26092, sample SAMD00036308) | human gut metagenome | host: Homo sapiens | study: EMG produced TPA metagenomics assembly of... | reverse complement strand
CACGTCAAAACCGATCCCGATGCACTCGTTCGGGCAGAGCATCTCGCTCACGCTTCCGGGTCTGTCGGTCGTTTATCTGAAAAAACAAGGCAAGAAAGCTGATAACAAGGAGGAATAAACATGGCCAGAAAAACAGAATGTATCGCTATGCTGCTTGCAGGCGGTCAGGGCAGCAGGCTCGGTATTCTGACCAAGAACATGGCAAAACCCGCCGTTCCCTACGGCGGCAAGTACAGGATAATCGATTTTCCGCTGTCGAACTGCGTCAACTCCGGCATATACACCGTCGGCGTGCTCACGCAGTATCAGCCGCTTGAGCTCAACGACTATATCGGCAACGGTCAGCCGTGGGATCTCGACAGAGAGAACGGCGGCGTGCATATCCTCTCCCCCTATCAGCAGATAGAGGGCACCGAGTGGTACAAGAACACCGCAAACGCCATATATCAGAACATCAACTTCATCGACCGCTATTCGCCTGAATATGTTCTTATTCTCTCCGGCGACCACATCTATAAAATGGACTACTCCAAGATGCTCGCCTATCACAAAGAGAAGAACGCCGACTGCACCATCGCTTCCCTCGAAGTTCCGTGGGAGGAGGCTTCGCGCTTCGGTCTGATGTTCGTCAACGAGGACGGCTCGATATCCGAGTTTGAAGAGAAGCCGAAGCATCCGCGCAGCAACAAGGCTTCCATGGGCGTATACATATTCACCTGGAGCAAGCTTCGCCGCTATCTGCTCGAGGACGAGGCGAACCCCGCCTCCGGCAACGACTTCGGCCACGATCTTATACCCGCGATGCACGAAGCGGGCGAGCGTCTTTTTGCCTATCAGTTCGACGGCTACTGGAAGGATGTCGGCACGATAGACAGCCTCTGGGAGGCAAACCTCGACCTGCTCAACCCCAAGGTCGATCTCGACCTGAGCGACCCGTCGTGGAAGATATATTCCCGCACCCCCACCGCCCCGCCGCACTATGTCTCGCCCGACGCAACGGTTCAGAACTCCATGGTGACCGAGGGCTGCGAGATTTCCGGCGATGTTGACTTCTCCGTTATCTTCGCGGATGTCACGATAGAAAAGGGCGCGGTAATAAGAGACTCGATAATCATGCCCGGCACGGTTATTAAATCCGGCGCGGTGGTTCAATATGCAATTGTCGCAGAGAACGCGGTGATTGAAGAGAACGCCGTTGTCGGTGAGCGTCCCGAGGCTATGGAAGATCTCGACAAATGGGGCGTCGCCGTTATAGGCAAGGGCGTCACGGTCAAAAAGGGCATGAAGATTGAGCCCAAGGCCATGTATGACGGAGAAAAGGAGGACGTTCGCAAATGAGAGCCAACAATGTTCTCGGCATAATCTATGCCAGCACCTATGACCAGTCGCTTCCCGAGCTTACAAATATGCGCACGATGGGCTCCGTCCCGTTCGGCGGAAGATACAGGCTCATAGATTTCCCGCTTTCAAATATGGTCAACTCCGGCATCTCCAAGGTCGGCGTTATAACCAAGAGCAACTACCGCTCGCTGATGGATCACCTCGGCACAGGCAAGCCGTGGGATCTTTCCCGCAAGCGCGAGGGTATGTTCATTCTGCCGCCGTTCAACTCCGCAGAGGACTCCGGCGGACTGTTTGCAAACAGAATTGACGCGCTTATCGGCTGTACGTCGTTCATATCGAGCTCGACTAACGAATATGTCCTGCTCTGCGACTGCAACACGATTTGCAATATTGATCTCAACCTGCTCTTTGATGCGCACGAGCAGAGCGGCGCGGATATCACTGCGGCATACTGCCACGGCACCGTTCCCGCGCTGAGCAACACAATGACATTCGACCTCGACTCCGACGGACGCATAAAAGAAATCGCAATTTCTTCGACAGGCGGCGCTGAGGGCAACTATTCGCTCAATGTGTTCCTGCTCAAGAAGTCACTGCTCGAGAGACTTATCTCCCAGGCGGCGAGCATGCACTACACCGACTTCGAGCGCGATCTCATCCAGGCGAATGTCGGCGCGCTGAAAATCTGCGGCTATAAAACCGAAGGCTTTGTCGTAACTCTCGACTCCCTCAAGAGCTTCTACGATGCCAACATGGCTCTGCTCGACCTCGGCAACCGCTCCGAGCTGTTCTGCAGAGAGCGCCCGGTCTATACAAAAGTACGCGACGAGGTTCCGGCGATTTACGGACTCGGCGCAGATGTCAAAAACAGCCTCATTGCCGACGGCTGCAAGATAGAGGGCAAGGTTGAAAACAGCATTCTCTTCCGCGGCGTCACCATCGGCAAGGACGCAGTCGTCAAAAACTCCATCGTCATGCAGGGCGCGTATGTCGGCTCCGGCGCGACGCTCAACAGCGTGATAATGGATAAGATATCTATAATCAAACCCGACAAATCACTCTGCGGCACCGACACCTTCCCGGTATATGTTGGCAAGGGCATAGTGGTCTGATCGAAAGGGGACTGAAAAAATGAAAATCTTATATGCTGCAAGCGAAGCTCTTCCCTTCATGGCGAGCGGTGGGCTCGGCGACGTTGCCGGCTCTCTGCCCAAGGCACTGCGCAAGCGCCTTGTCGGCTGCCGTGTTGTCATGCCGCTCTACGGCGGAATAAAGCAGGAACTGCGCGACCAGATGCAGTTCATCACACATATCACCGTCCCAGTCTCGTGGCGCAGGCAGTACTGCGGCATCTTCGAGGCGAAGATAGACGGCGTTATATTCTATTTTATCGACAACGAGTATTATTTCAAGCGCGATGGCATCTATGGTCACTATGACGACGCGGAGCGTTTTGCGTTCTTCTCCCGCGCGATACTTGAGATAATCCCGCACATCGACTTCAAGCCCGACATCATCCATACGAATGACTGGCAGACGGCTCTCGTCCCTGTCTACTACTCGACGATGTACGCAAACCGCGAGGGCTATGAGGGCATAAAGAACATATTCACCATCCACAACATCCAGTATCAGGGCGTTTACGGCAAAGAGATACTCAGCGACGTGTTCGGTCTCGGCGAACAGCATGAGCAGCTGCTCGATTTCGGCGGCACGCTCAACCTGATGAAGGGTGCTATCGAATGCGCCGATGTCGTTACCACGGTCAGCCCGACCTACGCAGAGGAGATACTCGACCCCTGGTTCAGCCACGGACTCGATCCGATTCTGCGCGAGCGCCAGTATAAGCTCCACGGCATCCTCAACGGCATAGATACGGATATATATAACCCCGAGACCGACAAGGCGATTGCGAAGAACTTCTCCGCAAAAGACCCCGCAGGCAAGAAAGAGGACAAGGCAGATCTCCAGCGCGAGTTCTCCCTGCCCGTGCGCGACGATGTGCCAATAATCGGCATGGTATCGCGCCTTGTGTCGCACAAGGGTCTCGACCTCGTCAAGGCCGTACTCGACGAGCTGCTGAGCACGACCGATGTTCAGCTCGTTGTGCTCGGCACAGGCGACTGGGAATATGAGAACTTCTTCCGCGAGATCGAAGCGCGTTACCCGGGAAAAGTCGGGCTGAGAATAGCATTCATCCCCGACCTCGCGCGCAAGATATATGCCGGATGCGACATGTTCCTCATGCCGTCGAAGAGCGAGCCGTGCGGCCTTTCGCAGATGCTCGCGCTCAGATACGGCACTCTCCCGATAGTCCGCGAAACCGGCGGACTCAAGGACAGCATCACCGACTCCGGCGACGGCGAGGGCAACGGCTTCACTTTCAAGAGCTACAACGCCCACGATATGCTCGGCGCGATACGCAGAGCGTTGGGCGCATACGGGAACAGGAGCTACTGGGATTCGCTCGTTGAACGCGCGCTCGAATGCGACAACAGCTGGGGACGCTCGGCGAGAGAATATATGCGTCTTTACAGAGAGACCATAGGCAAGTAACAAAAATTCAAGCGGAGGACCGCAGTGACCGCCGAAGCGACGGCACACCGTCGGTCCTCATTTTTTTACGGTGAAAAGATATGGTTATAAAATCAAACATGATTGACCGCCAGCTGCGCCCGATCGGCGAGGCTATCCGCTTCGTCTGGCCGAGCTTCAGCGAGCGGAAGTTCAAATTCTGCAACTTCATTCTGAAAAACTTCGGGCGCGGCGCGGACGTTACGCCGTGGAAGATAAAGTGCGAGCAGATAAAGATTCCCCGCGCGGACGGGAGTGAGCTTCGGCTATGCGTATATTCACCGAGAAAGCGCGAGGGCGAAATGCCCGGGCTGCTGTGGATTCACGGCGGCGGCTACGCCATGGGCATACCCGAGCAGGATCACGGCTTCGTGCGCTCGTTTGTCGGCGCAACAGGCTGCGTCATGGTCGTGCCGGACTACAAAAAATCGCTCTATGCCCCCTTTCCCGCCGCACTCGAGGACTGCTATCTCGCCCTGCTCTGGCTCAAGGAGAACGGCGAAAAATACGGCATGAGACGGGACAAGATATTCGTCGGCGGCAACAGCGCGGGCGGCGGGATGACCGCGGCGCTCACGCTCTACGCCCGCGACAGGGGCGAAGTGAACATAGCATTCCAGATGCCGCTCTATCCGATGCTCGATGACCGACCGACCGAGACTTCAAAAAACAACGACGCGCCCGTCTGGAACACGAAGTCGAACATAGCCGCGTGGGAGCTCTATTTGGGCGGTGACTACGGCACGGACAAAGTCTCAAAATACGCCGCACCCGCGCGCGAGACGGACTTTTCCGGTCTGCCGCCGACGCTCACGTTCATTGGCAGCATAGACCCGTTTCTTGCGGAGACAAAGAGCTATGTCGAGGCGCTGCGCGCGGCGGGTGTTCCCGTTGAGTTCAGGATATTCGAGGGCGGATTCCACAGCTTCGATATATATTATTTTGCAAACATCGCCAAGGAGGCGAACAAATTCATCCGTGACGGCTTCAAATATGCGGCGGAGCACTTCTCCGCTCCTCAGCCGGAGGATAAATAAACCGTGGACAGCGTGTCGATAAAAACCGTTTTTGATGGTTTCGCAAAAAGCAAAGCCTCCCTTGTGTAAAGGGAGGTGGCGCGAAGCGCCGGAGGGATTGTTCTGAATAAGTTGAATTTTTCAAAAATGCTGAGTATTTTGAACTTTCATTACAACAACCCCTCAGTCACGGCTTAGCCGTGACAGCTCCCCTTACACAGGGGAGCCTTGAGCCCGTACGATAACAGACTTTTTCGACAGACTGAGAAATCCTACCCGTTGCGGGTAGGATTTTTGTCTTTATTCGTAGAGCGGGTGCTTTGCACAGATCTCCGCAACTCCGGCGCGGATGGCGTCGGCGCTGTTCTCAAAGTCGGTCGCCGCGAGGAAAACGAACTCAGCAATTTTGTCCATGTCTCTCTCATCAAGTCCTCTTGTCGTGGCGGCCGCCGTTCCGAGGCGCAGACCGCTTGTGACAAACGGGGGTCTCGGGGTCGTTGGGTATGGCGTTCTTGTTCGCCGTGATGTTGACTTCGTCTAGTCTCTTCTCGAGATCCTTGCCCGTTACGCCGAGCGAGCGCAGGTCGAGGAGTATGAGGTGGTTGTCGGTGCCGCCGGAGACGAGGTTGACTCCGCGCTTTGCCAGAGACTCGGCAAGAGCCTTGCAGTTGTTGAGAAGTCTCTGCTGATAGTCCTTGAACTCGGGCTTGAGAGCCTCGCCGAAGCAGACCGCCTTGCCCGCGATAACGTGCATGAGCGGACCGCCCTGGTTGCCGGGGGAAAATAGCCTTGGTTTATAGCTGCACCGAGCTCAGCCTTGGAGAGAATGAGTCCGCCGCGGGGACCTCTGAGGGTCTTGTGCGTGGTTGTTGTGACAACGTCGGCATAGGGCACGGGCGAGGGATGAAGTCCCGCCGCGACGAGTCCCGCGATGTGCGCCATGTCTACCATGAAATATGCGCCGACCGATTTTGCTATAGCGCCGATGCGCTCGAAGTCGATAACACGCGGATAAGCGGATGCGCCCGCGACGATAAGCTTCGGGCAGACCTCCTTGGCGGTCTTTTCGAGTTCGTCATAGTCGATATAGCCGTCGTCGTTCACGCCGTAGGGGACGAATTTGTAGAGTTTGCCGCTTGCGTTGACGGGCGAGCCGTGGGTCAGATGTCCGCCGTGGGCGAGGCTCATGCCCATGACAGTGTCGCCGGGATTTATGAGCGCGGAATAAGCGGCCATGTTTGCCTGCGCACCAGAGTGCGGCTGAACGTTGGCGCAGTCCGCGCCGAAGAGCTCTTTTGCGCGCTCGATAGCGAGATTTTCGACGATGTCAACATATTCGCAGCCGCCGTAATAACGTTTGCCGGGATAACCCTCGGCGTATTTGTTGGTCAGCACGCTGCCCATTGCCGCCATAACGGCGGGGGAGACGAAGTTCTCCGAGGCGATAAGCTCGATGTTGCGTCTCTGTCTGCCGAGCTCGAGATCCATGGCATCTGCCACTTCCGGGTCATACTGTGCGACGAGCTTGGCGCTGTCAAAAAAATCAGGGTACATTGTGATTTCCTCCTCTTGAAAAAAATCGGACAAAGATTAACCTAATAATACCATTTACAGCGGTTAAAGTCAAAGCCAAAGGGAATAATATTGTCGATTTATGCAAAAAGACGGAATGAGTTAAAATAGTTCTTGTATTTATGTCAATAATACTGTATAATGATTTAATGTAACACTTTTATTAAAAGGAGATGAATCAATGGATCCCATTAAAGTGGATTTTTCAAAAAAAGGCGGCCCCAAGGAGATAGTGATACCTCCCGATAAAGCGGCGCTCAAGATAGTCCTGAGCGTGCTTTGCTCGCTGGTAACCGCAGCCATTGCATTTTATATAATGCTGCCGCCGCTCAACTTCAAGGCGTATGAGTTCTACGGCTTCCTCGCGATAATCGTCGCGTCATATGCGCTGTTCTCGGCGATTTTCACCGGCGTGTTTTCGAAGCCCGAATATCTGCCCTATTTCAAGCGTCAGATGATAGTCCCCGGCGTTATCGTCGGCGTCATCGCGCTCACAGTCGGTATCGGTTATCTCGTCTCGAGCCCGTTCTTCAGAGCGTCGTCGTATAGTCAGATAATCGATGTCCGCACGGACAGCAACTTCGCCGATGAGATTGACAAGCAGGATGCTGAGTCCTTCAGCAACATCCCGAAGCTCGATGAGGGCGTCGCGGCTACCCTCGCTCCCAGAGCGCTCGGTAAACTCGCGGAAAAAGGCTATGTCTCGCAGTTCTCGGTCTATCCGCTCTATACGCAGATAAACTACAAGGGCACGCCCGTCAGGGTCGTTCCGCTCCAGTATTCAAATATCATCAAGTGGCTCACCAACCGCACCGAGGGTCTCCCCGGATATATCGTAATCGATATGGCGAACGAAGTCACCACCTTCAAGGAGCTTGATGCGGGCATCAAGTATTCTCCCGCCGAGCACTTCGGCAGACTTCTCAAGCGTCACCTGAGAATGCAGTATCCGACCTATATGTTCGGCTCGAGCTCGTTTGAAATCGACGACGAGGGCAATCCCTATTGGATTTGCGCGAGAGTTGACAAGACCATCGGTCTGTTCGGCGGAACCGATGTCAAGGGAATTGTGATAGTCAACGCGATTGACGGCAAGTGCGAATATGTGCCTATAGAGACCGTCAAGAGCGATGCCAAGTATCAGTGGATCGACAGAGTCTATGACTCCGACCTTCTCGTCGAGCAGTACAACTACTATGGCAGATATCAGAAGGGCTTCTGGAACTCGATTCTCGGTCAGGAAGATGTCTATGTCACTACTGAAGACTATAGCTACATCGCTCAGAACGACGATGTCTATATGTATACGGGCGTTACCTCCGTCACCAACGACCAGTCGATAACCGGCTTTATAATGATAAACCAGCGCACCAAAGAGGCTGTTTATTATTCGGTCGCGGGCGCAAAGGAACAGTCGGCGCAGGCTTCCGCAGAGGGTCTCGATGAGATCAAGGCGGCAGGCTACACGGCAACGTTCCCGCTGCTGCTCAATATCGACGGCGAGCCGACCTACTTCATGGCTCTCAAGGATGTCAGAGACGACGGCTCTCAGATCATTCAGAGCTACGCGCTCATCAACGTCAAGCAGTACACGAAGATAAAGGTCTACGGCAAGACCCTTGCCGAGTGCCTTGCAAAGTATGTCGACCAGCTCAAGGCGAACGGCATCAATGTCGATATCGATGCGAACCAGGTCGTAGATCCTGCGGATAACCCCGACGCGCAGGGCAGCTCCGAGCCGAAGGCGCAGACCGTCAACGGCAAGATAGCCGATATCCGCACCCAGGTTATCTCGGGCGAGACATATTATTATATCAAGCTCGAGGGCGGCGACGTCTATTATTCGATAGCCGCTTCCAAGTCGACAACCGCCGTTATCCTCAACAGAAACGACACTGTCACGATTCGCTTCAACGCCGGCGAGGGTGCAATAATCCCCGCAAGCGAGCTTGAAAAAGCGAAATAAATAAAACATCATTACAAACAAACGCGCCGCCGCAGAGAATATCTGCGGCGGCGTTTAGCTTTGCCGGATGACTTTTGCAAGCCGCAGTCAACCGCAGTTCGGTCAATGCAGTTCATATATATGAAAGCGGCTGACTCCGTAACGCTATGATAATAATGGCTGAACTGCGGCACTTGTGAAGAATGAATCGCACTATGCATTTACAGCAACTTTTTAACGGCATGAAAAATCCCCCGCAGATTTTCTCTGCGGGGGACTGCTTTATTATATTATCTATCCGGCGTTATTGCTGAGAATGCGTTATGAAATAAATCAGCGCTATAACTCCCGCCGTGACCGTTGCGCCGATAACGATGTTGTTTATCATCACTATGGTGCCGACGCCTGCGGCAACTCCGAGCACGCCTGCAAGGGCGATCGGGATCCACATGGCGGGCGACTGGCCGTACTTCGCGCCGATGTACCAGCTGTAAAGACCCCAGCCGAAAGCGTCGGTGTACTTGTAGAGGTGAGTGTTGTAGCTCCACGGATCGTTTTCGTCAAGCTCGAAAATGCGGACAGCTCTGGTTATGTATCTGCCGTAGGACTGGAAGGTAACGCCGGGGCACATGACAAGGTCGATGCCGTCAACGTTGCCGATGAAGTTGTTGATGTGGTCGTGGCCGAAGGACGCCGCAATGACGTCGCCGCGCGATTTCCATGCCGCGAACTGGCCGGAATTGGTGTTCGACGGGCAGGGGAACTCGAGCATCATGCCGGAGGTTTTGCCGGGCTTGAGCATGAGGAGCTTGTTCTGTCCGTTGAGCTTCTTGCTTATCGCGTTCTCGCCCTTGAACGGGGAATCAACGAGAAGCTCCGCGACCTCGGGAACGATGATGTGCTGGAAAGCGATGGAGGGAACGAGGTGACCCGCCTTTTTCTCGAGCTCCTCGCTGGTTTTTACATACCAGTCTATCTGATCCTGATGGACATAGTCGTAGCCGCCGTTTTCTCTGTCATAGTCGTTCGAATCAAAGAGCCAAAGGTTGAACTTTATGTCGTTTCCCTTGGAGGCGTAGATGGGCAGGTTGTGCGTGCCGCTGCCATACATCTCGGGCACTGCGTCATATGCGAGGCAGCCGGGGAGCGTCTGATAATAGGCAAGCTGCTCGTCGCGGCTGACGGGGCAGCCCTCATCGGTATCGTGGTTGCCGAAAACGAAGGTGAAGGGGATGCCTCTGTCCGTAACGGGCTTGAGTATCGCCTTTATTCCGGCATAGACTCCCTCTGTGGTCTTGATTTTGCCGCCCGCTATCTGGTCGCCTGTAAATACGACGAGGTCGGGCTTCTCTGCGTCGAGAGCTTTTTCCATGAACATTATCATGGCTTCTCTCGGTATGTCGATATCCTGCGTGTCGGAAATCTGCATTATCTTGAGCTTTCCGTCTTTGTTGAAGCGCAGAACACCGTTGTCGTCGACTGCCGCAAAAGCGGGCGACGCCGCGGCTATAAGCATCGCCGCGCAGAGCACAACGGCGAGCAAAGCCTTGATTTTCTTACTCATGACTTGTTTCAATCCTTTCTCTACTCTGTGCGAGTGAAATATATCTTAGGCGTGACTATTATATAACTAATATGACCAAAAATCAATGAGCAAATGAGATAATTTTTATATGTATTTTTGAGTTAGAATAGACAAACCGGGTCCGCATATATGCGCAGACCCGGCAGTTTGCAGGTTGAATTTTCAATAAGCGTAAGAATAATGCCGATTTTTGGTTTAATCTCGTAGGGGTTGGCGACCTCGACAACCCGATGTCGCTTTCAGCAGCACTGTTTGAAAAAAATTTTTTTGCTGTGGCTTGCGTTTTTTACGGCAGAATTTATTCGCCGGAAGTCGTCTCTGTTTTCTGGCTGTCCCCCTGACCCAATTTGTTCATCGCTTCGAGCGGGTCAACGGTCTTGCCGTTTATCGCGACGGAGAAATGGAGGTGGGCGCCGTCCGCCGCTTCAACCGGGACTGTGTCGAGTGTGCCGATATGGTCGAACTGCTCGACCTCGTCGCCCGCTTTCGGCAGATTCTTGTCCGAGAGTCCGCAGTATCGTGCAACGAGCCCCTTGCCGTGGTCGATTTCGACCACGTTGCCCCAAAGCGGGTCGGAGTAGACTTTTGCCACGCGCCCGTTCTGTATCGCGATAACATCGTTGCCCTGTGCGCCGCCGAAGTCGATGCCGTTGTGAACCCGCCAGTCGTTAGTCGTCTTGTTTTTCACCATCTCGTCCGCGCTGTAGTCCTTGCGGATATCCGTGCCCATCGGCAGAGCGTAGCTGCCGGTATATGGCGTGTTCTTGCTGTCATTTTCTTTTGTCGCCTGCGCGGGCGCAGTCGTTCTGTCGTCGGGGACATTCTTCACGGGGTTGTTCGCCTGCGTCAGCGTCTCCTGCGGCACGGAGTAGTCTATATTGTACTGCCTCGAAGAATGCTCCGTCGAATTATTGTCCGTCGGCGTTTTTGCCACGCGCATCGCGCCCCATACTCCCGCACCCGCCGCAAGAATGCAGAGCGCCTGCGAGAATGTATATTCCCTTCGATCTGAAAAAGCTCTTTTTGTTGAATGAATTGTCTATCATATCTGCCTCGTTTCTCCGCGTGCGGTGTCACGGTGTTTTTTCATTCCTATTTTTGACCGCGCCGCCGCGCTTTATGCGCAAGGCAAAATTTATGAAAAATATAAAAATAAAAAACGAAAAGACGCCCACCTTTCGGTGAACGTCCTTCCGTAATGAGGGGTTCGATGCAACTTTTAGCATCTGGTTTGAGGAGGGGTGATGCCTGACGAACTCAGGCACCGCACACTGCAGGGTGCGGCTCCCTGCCCTTGTGTGCAAATCTATGATAACCGAGCTTTGTTAAGCCCCTGTGAACAGAGTCTTAATAATCAGAATCAATTTTGTTAAGACTTTCGTTTCGTGCGACACTTCGGGGAAAAGTGTTTTTCTGATTTTGTGAACTTTGCCCAAATCTGCGGCTCAAATTTCGGCATCCGCGGCGCGAAAGATTCTGCCGATATGCCTTGAACTATTTATTCAATTGTTTATAATTAAACTGATAATAAAGGTATATATTATATGTCTTGCAGTTTGTTGAGATATTCTTGAGTTCAAGGCTCCTCCCGTGTAAGGGGAGCTGTCACGGCGAAGCCGCGACTGAGGGTTGCTGTAATGAAAATTCAAAATATTCAGCATTTTTGAAAAATTGCGACTTATTCAAAACAATCCCTCCGACGCTTCGGTCGCTTCTCTTTACGCAAGGGAGACTTGGATTTCTGAAAAGCCCCCGAAGTCGGAGTTATCGATACGCTGAAAGGTATATAATATATCTTGAACACGATAGGAGAAACGATATGGGAAGAAAAGTCAGAATAGGCATCATCGGCTGCGGCGGAATCGCCAACGGCAAGCATATGCCCGCGCTCAAAAAAATCGAAGAGGCCGAGATGGTCGCTTTCTGCGATATCATTGAGGAGAGAGCCGTAAAGGCGGCAAAGGAATTCGGCGTCGAGGGCGCAAAAGTCTATACGGATTACAGAAAGCTGCTCGAGGATGAGAGCATCGAGAGTGTTCATGTTTGCACCCCGAACCGCTCGCATTCGTTCACCACAATAGACGCGCTCGAAGCGGGCAAGCATGTCATGTGCGAGAAGCCCATGGCAAAGACTTATGCCGAGGCGAAGAAAATGTACGAGACTGCACAGCGCACCGGCAAGAAGCTGACTATCGGCTATCAGCAGCGCTGGAGACCCGATTCGCTCTATCTCAAGGAGGCGTGCGACAACGGCGATCTCGGCGATATCTATTACGGACGCGCTATCGCGCTGCGCCGCAGAGCTGTTCCGACATGGGGCGTTTTCCTCAACGAGTATGAGCAGGGCGGCGGTCCGCTTATCGATATCGGCACCCACGCGCTCGATCTTACACTCTGGATGATGAACAACTACAAGCCCAAGATGGTCGTCGGCAATGTCTATAAGAAGCTCGGCAATCAGGAGCGTTCCGGCAATGCCTGGGGCGATTGGGATCCCGCACAGTATACCGTCGAGGATTCGGCTTTTGGCTTCGTCACCATGGAGAATGGCGCTACCATCTCCGTCGAAGCGAGCTGGGCGCTCAATATCGCCGACCCCAACGAGGCTGTTACATATCTTTGCGGCGACAAGGCGGGCGCGGATATGCGCGGCGGACTTCATTTGAACTATGTCAAATACGGCCGCCAGTGCATCGAGACCCCGAACTTTGAAGCCGGCGGAGCCGCATTCTTTGAGGGCGCGACCAGCGACCCCTCCGAGCTTGAAGCCCGCGCTTTCATCAACGCCATTATCAATGACACCGAGGTCAGCACCAAGCCCGAGCAGGCACTTGTTGTAACGCAGATACTCGAAGGAATATATGAATCTGCCAAGCAAGGCAAACCTTTTTATTTTTAGTAATATCACGCGCATTGACCGTCCCGCGTAGGGCTTGAGTATCTACATACACTGCGCCCCACGCGGAACAGCAGTGCCAATGTGAATTTACACTTTAAATTTTATCTCAAACAGGAGAAGAAACATGAAAATTGCAGTTCAGCTTTACAGCCTGCGCGACATTATAAAAGGCAGCGGCGAAAATCTTCTCGCCATTCTTCCGCGCGTCAAGGAGCTCGGCTATGACGGTGTTGAGTTCGCCGGATATTTCGGCGTTGACGCGGCGACCCTGCGCGCGGCGCTCGACTCCGCCGGGCTCGTCGCCGTCGGTACGCACATCGCCATTGAGAGCTACTCGCCCGAAAACTTCGACGAAACAGCGGCGTTTTGCCGCACTCTCGGCATGAAGACCATGGGCATGGGCGGCGCCGACCACGAGACCCCCGAGGAGCTCAAGGCGACCTGCGCCGAGCTGAAAGCGGCGGACGAGCGGGCGGCAAAAATCGGCATGAGCGTCTATTATCACAACCACTGCTCGGAGTTTGAGCCGATTTCCGACGGCGTTATTCCGTTTGATGAGCTGAAGAAAGCCGCTCATCTCGAGATAGACACCTATTGGAGCTTCGTCGCCGGCCAGGATAACTACAAGCTCATCACCGAGAACCGCGACAGGATAGCTCAGCTCCATGTCAAGGACGGAATAGGCCACACTCCCAAGGCTCTCGGCGAGGGCAACTGCGATATCCCCGAGGTCGTTCGCGCGGCAAAAGATATCGGCATCGAGTGGCTGATAGTTGAAAACGATGATCCCGTGCCGAACGGTCTTGACGACATCGGCAGGAGCATAAAATATCTTAAATCCATCATCTGATTTTTAAAGGAGAGATAAAAAATGAAGTTAGGCGTATTTACCTGCCTTTTGGGCAACCTTCCGCTCGAAGAGGCTCTCAAGTATTTCAAATCCAAGGGCATTGAGATGGTCGAGATAGGCTGCGGCGGTTACCCCGGCAACTCCCATGCCGACCCCGACACCCTGCTCGCCGATCCTGCGGCTCTGAGCACCTTCAAATCCACCGTCGCGGACAGCGGCCTTGAGATAAGCGCACTCAGCTGCCACGGCAACCCTGTCCATCCGAACAAGGCTATTGCCGCCGAGTTCGACAAGACGATAAAGAACACCATCCTTCTCGCCGAGAAGCTCGGTATTCATCAGATCAACACTTTCTCCGGCTGCCCCGGCGACCAGGAGAACGCGAAGTATCCCAACTGGGTCGTCTGCCCCTGGCCGAACGACTTCTCCGAGATACTCGAGTGGCAGTGGAACGAAGTACTCATTCCCTATTGGACTAAGACCGTCGCTTTCGCCAAGGAGCACGGCGTCGACAAGATAGCCTTCGAGCTTCATCCTGGCTTCTGCGTCTACAACACCGAGAGCATGCTCAAGATACGAAAGGCAGTCGGTCCCGAACTCGGCGCGAACTTCGACCCGAGCCATCTTATCTGGCAGGGCATGGATCCCGTCGCCTGCATCAGAGCGCTCGGCGATGCGATATTCCACTTCCATGCCAAGGATACTAAAATCGACAAGTACAACACCGCCGTCAACGGCGTGCTTGACACCAAGCCCTATGCAGACGAGATTCACCGCTCGTGGATATTCCGCTCTGTCGGCTACGGCAACGACTATGCATATTGGAAGGATATGATCTCGAACCTGCGCATGGTCGGCTATGACTACGCTATCAGCATCGAGCATGAGGATTCCCTCATGAGCCAGGACGAGGGCCTTTCAAAGGCAGTCGACTTCCTCAAGGATGTCCTTATCACCCAGAACACCGGCGATATGTGGTGGGTGTGATAAAACTTTTCGCGAAACAAATTTATATCGGGAGTATACAAAACAATGGATAAGAATAAGAAGATAGGTTTTGCCGTTATAGGCTACGGCGGAATGGGTAGCTGGCATGCGTCGACCTGCGCGGACGATTTCAAAGACACGGCTGAACTCATAGGCATCTATGATATCAAGCCCGAGAGGCGCGCGGCTGCCGAGGCTGAGGGCATTCACGCTTTCTCTTCGCGCGAGGAACTGCTCGCCGACGATAGAATCGACCTCGTTACCGTTGCAACGCCTAACGATGTACATAAAGAAATAGCCATAGCCGCCATGGCGGCGGGCAAGAATGTTATCTCCGAGAAGCCCGTGGCACTGAGCCAAGAGGAGCTCGAGGAGATGATAGCCGCGTCCAAAAAGTACGGCAAGCTCTTCACCGTCCATCAGAACAGACGCTGGGATCCGGACTTCAAGTGCGTCCAGAAGATCCTCGCGGATAACGAACTCGGCAAGGTGTTCCGCATCGAGTCCCGCGTTCAGGGCTCGCGCGGCATCCCCGGCGACTGGCGCAACCAGAAGGCGCACGGCGGCGGCATGGTGCTCGATTGGGGCATCCACCTGCTCGATCAGGCGCTGCGCATCGGCGAGGGCAGAAAGCTCATCTCCGTCTATGCAGAGCTGACAAATGTCACCAACGAGGAATGCGACGACGGCTTCAGAGTCACGCTTATCTTCGAGGGCGACCTTTCGATGTATGTCGAGGTCACCACGAGCAATTTCATCGAGCTTCCGCGCTGGTATGTCCTCGGCGAGAACGGCTCCGCCGTTATAAATGACTGGGATCTCAACGGCGAGATAGTCAAGGTCTCCGATTGGAGAACCGCGACGCAGTGCCGATCCTCGCGGGCGTCGGACTGACAAAGACCATGGCTCCGAGAACCGACGATACTATCAAACGCTATCCGCTGCCCAAGGTCGATTCGAGCTGGACTCAGTTCTATGAGAACGTCTTCGCTGCTCTCAGAGGAGAAGAAGAGCAGCTGATAACGCACGACCAGCAGCGCAGACTGCTCAAGCTTGTTGACGCCATTTTTGAGAGCGGAAACGAGAACAAGGTCGTTTTCTTCGACAAATAATATATTATAATTTCGCCGCGCAGCGAAAGCCGAAAGACTTTTACCGCACGGCGATTTTTGATTTGGCAGTAATTCCTCTTTAGGTCTCGTTATATTGCATAGCGAGCTAAATTTTAGTGCAAAGTGCATAAATTACGGCTTTCGAATTTGGCTATAATAATCAAGAAGTAGAGATTTGTGAACAAAAAATGAAGATTTGCTTCTGGGGATTGACTAACGGTCATTTTTGTAGTAAAGTATCTCACGCAAAAGAAAGTGACCGGCAGTCAGTTCGGAGGTGAACACATGGCGACGGTTGAAGAAAACAAGACCGAGAAGCGGTCGAAGCTTATGGAAGCGGCTCATTCGCTCTTTACGAGCGGCAGCGCGCTCAAGCCTCCGACAATAGACGAGGTCGTCAAAATGGCGGGCGTTGCCAAAGGTACGTTTTATCTGTACTTCAAAGATAAATATGACCTTATGGATCAGCTCTTTTTGAAAAAGCTCGCCGAGTGCGTCAATTCCGCGCTCTTTAAAACGCGGCAGCAGCTCGCCGGCAGGCAGGTTGAAGACGCCGAGCGCGTGAACGCCTTTCTCGATAACGTTTTTATGTATATCGATGAAAATAAAGCGTTCCTGCCCCTCATCAGAGACCGCGTCTCCTCGTGCTACCGCCTGATGCTCAAGGGCAGGGAAGCGGAGCTCAAGGAAGCATACGACAGCCTCGTAAAGCTGTTCTTGCGCCACGGCTTCACGGAATACGAGAGCGAGATGAACATATATATGTTAGTCTCGATGCTCGCGCCCGTCAGCTGCGACAGCGCGATCCAGGGCGAACCGTATAAGCTCGATGAAATAAAGAGCGGAATGCAGCGCCTTACAAACAAACTTTTAGCATAATAAGGAGGAAAGGGATATGATATCTAAAAAGCTAGCAAAGTGGATAGCCTACCATCCCAAAACTGTTCTGATAGTTTGTCTTATCCTGATAATCCCGTCGATAATCGGATATTTCCTGACGGGTGTCAACTATGACATTCTGTCATATCTGCCGGAGAACCTTGAATCCGTTCAGGGCGAGCAGATACTCGATGAAACTTTCCACAATTCGGCGAGTTCATTTATTATAGTAAAAGACACCGAGCCCAAGGATATCCAGAAGCTTGAAGACCAGATCCGCCAGGTCGAGGGCGTCAGCAACGTTATCGGCGCCACTGATATCGCGGATGTGACGATACCCAAGGAGATTCTTCCCGAGGTTCTGACCAACGTCTTCTATTCGCAGGACGGCAGCTCGACGCTGATAATGGTTCAGTATAAGAACTCCGGTTCGTCTCAGGTGACTATGGACGCTATCGCCTCCATACGCAAGATAATGAACAAGAATATGCTCCTGAGCGGTCTTTCGGCGATAACCGTTGATACAAAAGACCTGACAAACAGCCAGGCTCCGCTCTATGTCGTGATCGCCATCGCCCTCGCGCTTATAGCACTGTCGTTCACAATGACTTCGTGGGTGCTCCCGTTCGTGCTGCTTGCGGCGCTCGGCACTGCGGTCATATACAATATGGGCACGAATATAATCTTCGGCGAGATTTCGTTCATAACGAAGAGTATCGCCGCTATCCTCCAGCTTGGCGTTACAGTCGACTACTCCGTCTTCCTTATGGACAGATTCGAGGAGGAGAAGAAGCACCATGACACGAAGAAGGACGCCATGGCTGCGGCAATCGATTCGACCTTCCTCTCCCTTATGGGCAGCTCGCTGACAACCGTTTTCGGCTTCCTTGCGCTGTGCTTCATGAGCTTCACGCTCGGCAAGGATATGGGTCTTGTCATGGCAAAGGGCGTTATCCTCGGCGTTATCACCGTCGTTACTTTCCTGCCCTCGCTGATACTCATGCTCGACAATGTCATTGAAAAGACAAGACATAAGAGCCTCGCGCCGAAGTTCAATAAGATAAGCGACTTCGCGATAAAACACAGAAGAGTTATGGCGATAATCTTCCTCGTGCTCTTCATCCCATCCTACTTCCTGCAGAACAACGTCAAGAAGTATTACAACATGGATAAGGCGATCCCGCAGGATCTGCCGTCAATATCCGCTCTCAATACGATGAAGAAAGACTTCAACATGGCAACGACCCACTTCATCATCCTTGACGATAAGATAACCGAAGCGAATATAAACGCGCTGACGAGCGAACTCAACAATGTCGAGGGCGTCACGAATGTCCTCTCGCTCAACAGCTTCATCGGCACGGCAATCCCGAGCGCAATGCTCCCGGATTCGATAAAGGAGATATGCGTTCAGGACGGTAAACAGCTCATGATGCTCAACTCCTCTTACTCGGCTGCGACCGACGAGGAGAACGCGCAGATTGAAAAGATAACCTCGATAGTCAAGAAGTACGACGAGGGCGGAATACTGACGGGCGAAGGAGTCCTGACCAAGGACCTGATAACCGTCGCCGAAAAGGACTTCGTCGTCACCGGAGCTATCTCGATGCTCGCGATATTCATTCTTGTCGCGATAGTCTTCAAGTCCCTGTCGATACCGCTGATACTCGTCGCATCGATAGAGCTTGCAATTTGGGTCAACATCAGTATCTCGACTTTGACGGGCACTACGATATGCTTCATCGCGCCGACTATCATCAGCTGCGTGCAGCTGGGTGCAACGGTCGACTACGCAATACTCATGACAACGAGATTCAGAGAAGAACTCCAGAAGTGCGGCGATAAGCTCAAGGCTATCAAGATAGCCGCGAAGGAGTCGAGCCGCTCGATATTCCAGAGCGCACTCGTGTTCTTCAGCGCAACATTCGGCGTCTACTGTATCTGCGATATAGATATAGTCAAGGGTGTCTGCCTCATGCTTGCAAGAGGTTCCGTTATCAGCGCACTCGTTATCATGGTTATGCTTCCCGGCATCCTCGCCATCTGCGAAGGCGCTATCAATAAAACATCCATCGGCTGGCGCGCTCCCCGCGTTAAAAAGGAACGCAAGAGCCGCAAGGCAAAGGCTTGAACAAGGAGGGCAATAAAATGAAGAAAAACTTTATTCTCAAATCGGCGCTCTGCCTCACTCTCGCGGCGAGCATACTCACCATGGGCGCCTGCAAGAGCACCGGCGACAACGGCGACACTACCTCGGCGTCCGGCGATGAGCAGGCCGCGCCTGTATATTACACCGATGTGCCCGGCTCCGTGAAGAAGAGCGAGACCGTGTATGTCAACATGGACAACAGCGGCGATGTCAAGGATATCACCGTCACCGACTGGCTCCACACCGACAAGGGTCAGGTCAAGGTCAGCGACACAAGCTCGCTGAAAAACATCACCAATGTCAAGAGCAACATCAAGCCCGTCAGCGAAAACGGCGGCATCACCTGGCATATGGACACGACCGACCTCTATTACAGCGGCAAGAGCAACAAAGAGCTGCCTGTAAAAATTCAACATCAAATACTTCCTCGACGGCAAAGAGATGTCCGCCAAGAAGATTTCCGGCAAGAGCGGCAAGGTCGAGATAAAGATCTCCGTTGAAAACAATCTCTACAAGACCGAGAAGATAAACGGCAAGCAGGTCAAGATCTACAATCCTATCGCGGTTGTCGGAGGCATGATTCTTCCCGAGGGTCAGTTCCAGAACATGACTCTCACAAACGGCAAGCTCGTCGGCGACGGCACAAAGGAAATCGCTCTTATTGTCAGCATGCCCGGCATGAACGAAACTCTCGGACTCGACAAGCTCAATGTCGAGGATCTGAACTTCGCCACCGAGTTCACCCTCTCCGCCGAAGTTGAGAACTTCTCGCTCGGCAATATGTACTTCGCGGCAGTGCCGATCTCCATGCTCGGCACGGAGTTCAAGATGCCCGACAGCCTTGATGATCTCCAGACCACTCTCGGCCAGCTCAAGGAGCTTGAAAAGGCTCTCAACTCCATGGATCCCAACAAGGTCATAACGAACCTTATGACAAACAAGACGAAGATAAACGAGCTCGTCAACACGATGAACGAGGCAGTTGAGCTCTATCAGAACAACCGCGTCCTCTTCGAGATTCTGCCCAAGTATATGACCGAAGAGAACATCGCGAAGTTCAAGAAGCTCTTCAACAGCCTTGACCCCAATGAGCTCAAGGAAGTCATAACCCTGCTCAACAACCCCGTGCTCCAGAAGTTCTTCAAGAACCTGCCCGAGATAGCAGAGAACATGAACGATGTCCTGCCTCTTATCGAGGAGTTCTCAAAGGATATGTCCGACCCCGAGGTTCAGAAGGCAATAAACAACCTGCCCAAGACCCTCGAGCAGCTCTCCGAGATACAGAAGACCATTGACGACAATCAGGAGCTGATAAACGGACTCGCCAAGCTCATGAGCAAGGAGAATGTCCAGAAGCTCAATGACCTCATCGACAGCATCGATTCCGGTGACTATGCAGGCAAGCTCCAGAAGTACGGCGTGCTCGCCGAGGATGCCGACGACCTTATCGCGAAGCTCCAGTCGATGATTTCTTACGGTGCATCGTATGATATCTACACCGAGAAGACTGCGGGCACCGAGTCGAACGTCATGTTCATCTATCAGGCCGCGCCCATCGCTTCGAGCAGCAGCGCTTCGACCGCCACGACCGACACCACCGAGTCGCTCCCGTGGTACAAAAAGATATTTAAGAAATAAGATTCAATAATAAAAGACTGCGGACAGTGGATTGCTGTTCGCAGTCTTTTGCTTTTGGACAAAACCCAAAAAGTGTCCAAAATGCGACACTCTCCAAAAGGTGAGATTTTTTGGCACAAAACTGAATTTTTGACCGTTTGAAAAAATGAAAAAGGCGGTTATAATATAGCCAAAGACCGACGGACGCGGCAGGCCCTCTTTTCCATCTTTTCCCTTATTCCTTACAAATTCTGCCAAGTCTGTCGGCTTTATTGATTAGACGACCACTCAATACTATCCTCCAAAATAGTTATTGCCTTTCCAAATGACGGCGGGAGCGCACCGGATATCCGATGCGCTCCCGTTCGTTTTTTATTTTATTTGCTGTTTTTCTTTTCAAGAGCCTCACGCAGAGCCTCCGCGAACTGGTCGGGGCATGAGGTCTGCTTGAAGCCGCAGCGGATGCCGTCGAATCTGTCGATGATTTCCTCCGCGTCCATTCCCTCAACTATCGAGGATATTCCCGCGAGGTTGCCGTTGCAGCCGCCCGTGAAATGGACATTGTGAACGGTGTTGTCGTCGTCAATGTCAAAATCGATGCGCCTTGAGCAGGTGCCGTGAGTGGTATATGAATATGTCATGTTCATTCCTCCGTTTTCGTCATACTTCCTCTATTCTAAACCAAAACAGAGCTTTTTTCAAGATGCGCCGCGGCAAATACATATATTACATCAGGATATACATCAGCGCGAATATCGTCAGCATATCCGCCCCGTCCGCCGAGAGAATTATTATCAGCGCGATTATCAGCAACCTGTCGTCGTCGACCGGGGGAGCGGGCGGCCTCTGTGGCTTTGGCTTTTCATGCGGCTTTTCGGGCGGCTTCGACGTTCGCTCCGGCGGTTTTGGAGGCGGCTCGGGACGGTTCGGCGGCGGATTGGGACGATTGCACTGCCTCTGCTCGCCGCCCTTTATCGCCGCGCGCCTCTGCATCTCTCTGGCGCTCGCTATCGCCCTTTCGCGCATTCTCGCGAGCTCGTTTTCCGTATATGCGGGCATACCTATTTCCTCCCGAGATCCTCTATCATCGGCAAAAGGTCAATGAGCTTTATCAGCTGCATCGCGTCGTCCGCCCTGCGGCGGCGCGGCTCGCTGAGCAGGGGACGCAAAGCGGCGATGAGGTCGCAGCGGCTGTCATGGCGGTTCATCGCGCTCATTATCTGCGCTATCTTTGCCATCGTCGCCGGATCCATGGAAAAGCCCCGGTCGCTGTCATTTTGATCCTGCTCCTGCTCCGATGAGCCGAGCAGACTGCGCGCCGCGTCGCCGAGAGTCTTCATGTCCTCGTCGCTTAAAGAGGAGAGTATGTCGCCGATGTTGTCCATAGCTTACCCCTTGTTATCCACTCCGAATTTCTTCATCAGCCGCTGTGCTTCGGGGCTCTGAAGCAGCTTTTCGAGAGCCGATTTGTCGCTGAGAACTTCGTTCAATTTCTGCCGTTTCTCGTCGCTGAGCTGCTTCGATACCGCGTTTATCGCCTTTTCGGGATCTGCGGCGTCCTTGCCGCCGAACGATGCGGCGAGCTTCATCAGTTGTTCGGGCGTCATGTTTCCGGAGCTGTTAATATTGCTCATTGCAAAACCACCCTTTTTTCATATATAATAAACTTATGCACGCGCTCCCCGCATAGAACCTGTTGGGCGCGCAGGCATTATACGGGTCTATGACCTGAAAACGGGGCGAAATAATGCGAATACTTGTTCTTTCCGATTCCCACGGTATGCCTTCGCGCATACTCGACGCGGTCGAAGCGCATCCCGAAGCAGAGGCGCTGATTTTTCTCGGCGACGGCGAGCGGGATCTCGACACGGTCGAAAGTTATTATCATAGCCTGCCGAATGTAATAAAGGTCGCGGGCAACTGCGATTTTTCTTCCAGTCTGCCGCTTCTGCGCGTGGTGACCCTCGGCGGGAAAAAGATATACTGCACCCACGGTCACGCCGAGCGTGTAAAATACGGCACGGACGAGCTCCTTCTCCGCGCAAGGCAGGAGGGCGCCGACATAGTATTATACGGCCATACCCACACGGGTGTTACTTGCTATGACGACGGGCTCTATATCATGAATCCCGGCAGCATACGCGACGGGCACTACGGCATGATCGATATCGTGCCCGGCGGAATAATGCTCAACGAAGCTAAACTCTGAGGTGAAAAATGTCTGCTCCGCTTTTTGACGCCGTGACGGCGCACGCAAAAAAGCAAAAGGTCAGTATGCATATGCCCGCGCATAAAGGCAAATTCCCCGCGCTCGGCGGCATACAGAATTTTGATATAACGGAGATACCGGACACCGGAAGCCTCTTTGACGGCGAGGGAGCAACGGCTCTCGCGGAGGCGCAGGCGCAAAAGCTGTTCGGCTCTGCGGCGACATTTATGAGCGCCGGCGGCTGTACGCTCTGCATCCAGGCGATGTTCAGAGCCGCCGCACCGCACGGCGGAAAAGTCGTCTGTGGGCGCGTTGTCCACCGCAGCGCGGTCAACGCAATGTCCCTGCTCGGCATCGAACCCGTGTGGGTCCTGCCGGATCCGAGCGCGGGCGAGCTGTTCTCCGGGCGCATAACCGCAGAAGGTGTGCGCCGCGCACTCGAAAAAACGCCCGAGGCAAAGGCAGTATATATCACTTCGCCAGATTATTTCGGCGTTATCAGCGATGTCAAATCGATAGCGGCTGTGGCACGCGAATTCGGGGTGCCCCTGCTTGTGGACTGTGCCCACGGAGCGCATCTGAAATTTTTGGAAAAAGATATCTCGCCGCTTGCTCTCGGAGCGGCAATGAGCGCCGAGAGCGCGCATAAGACTCTGCCCGTCCTGACGGGCGGCGCATGGCTCCAGATCGGCGATGAAAGTTTTGTGCCTGAGATTCGCCGCGCCATGGCGCTTTTCGGCTCGACAAGCCCGTCTTATCCGATAATGATATCATTGGATCTCGCTCGCGACTGGCTCGAAAGCAACGCGGGTGAATTTATCCGCCTGAGCCGACGCGTGAAAAAAACAAAGAAACTTTGCCGTTCGCTCGGGCTTATCCTGCCAGAAGGCGAATGCGACCCGACGCGCATAGCATTTGATGTTCAAAATTTCGGCTTCGACGGCGCAGATGTCGGTGAGCTTCTGCGTGCGCACGGCATTGAGCCCGAATATGCGGGGCTCGGGAAGATAATTCTCATTCCGTCCGTCATGAATACCGAAGAGGATTTTGAAAGACTTGATTCAGCTCTTGCTGATATATTTTCAAAAGCCGTGCCGTGCGGTAAATCGCCAATCGGAGTCAACGCATTTTTGCCGCGCATCAGCATGGCACCGCGCGAAGCTCTGCTCGCGGAGTGCGAATATATAAATATCGACTCTGCGCTCGGGCGGACGGCGGCGGAGGCATATTGCCCGTGCCCGCCTGCTATTCCCGCAGCAATGCCGGGAGAGACACTCGGCGAGCGGGAGATAGAGGAACTTCGCAGATACGGTATTTTCAATATAAAAGTTGTAAAATAATCTAAGATGCTTTATAATATTATTGAGTAAGATATGAAAGGAGCTCTTCCGATGAAACTCATCATCGCGATAATCAGCAACGACGACTCATATGACGTTTTGAGCGAGCTTACAAAGGCCGGCTTTGACGCTACGAAGCTGTCGACAACGGGCGGATTTCTGAGCGCGGGCAACGTCACTCTGCTCATAGGCGTTGAGGACAGCCGCGTTGACGATGTCATGGAGATACTCAGGGAAAACAGCTCCAGACGCACTCAGCTCATGACCGCCGCTCCCGCTTATAATGCGGAGAGCTTCGTGACCCTGCCCGTTCAGGTCGCGGTCGGCGGCGCTACCGTGTTCGTTGTGAACATGGATAAATTCTATAAGCTGTAATGTCGGAGAACATATGGGATTCGAGTCTTTGCAAATATCAGAGCCGCTGAAAAAGGCTCTGAGTTCCTCTGTGAACTCAGGGCGTTTTCCCCATGCCGCGATTCTCGAGGATGAGGACAGCGAACGCCTGATGGATACTGCGAAGACCCTCGCCGCCGCGCTGGTGTGCTCGGGGGACGATAAGCCCTGCGGCAGGTGTATAAATTGCCTCAAGGCGCGCTCGGATTCTCATCCCGATATAAAAATTTTCGAGCCCGACCCGAAAACGAATAATTTCAAGGTCGAGACAGTCCGCGAGATACGCTCGGATGCCTATATAGTCGCAAACGAGGCGGACAGAAAAGTGTATATCTTAAAAGACGCGCAGAATATGCTCGTCCCCGCGCAGAACGCGCTGCTCAAGGTTCTCGAAGAGCCGCCGGAGGGTGTGTGCTTTCTGCTGCTGACGGATGACAAAAATGTGTTCTTGCAGACCGTTTTGTCCCGCTGCGCAGTCTTTTCTCAGGGCGGCGGCAGGCGCGTTGACAGCGGCGTTTTTGAAGCGGCGCGCGCTGTTGCGGCGGCTGTGCCGGAGGCTAATGAATATCCTCTGCTCGCGGCAACTGCGGCATTTGAAAAGGATAAAACGCTGTTCAGGGCAGTCTTGCAGGTTCTGCCCGAATTTTTCCGCGCGGCGGTGCTGATAAAATCCGGAGTCGAAGCGCCCGAAGAATATAAAACCGAGGCGCAGAAGCTCGCTGGGAATGTTACTACTGCGAATCTTATGCGCATGATAACCTGCGCTGACGATTTGGCGGCTTCGTTTGAAAGAAATGAAAATTACACTCTGCTTATTACCCGTATGTGCGCCGAGCTGCGCCGGGCGTCCGGCAGATGAAAGGATGAAATAAATGGCCCAGGTCATAGGAGTCAGATTCAGAGAGGTCGGAAAAGTCTATTATTTCGACCCTCTCGATAATAAATTCGAAAAGGGCGACCATGTTATCGTCGAGACTGTCCGCGGAATGGAGTGCGGCGAAGTTGCGCTCGAAAACAGCGAGGTCAGCGACGAGGAGATAGTCAAGCCCCTGAAATCCGTTGTGCGCCGCGCGACGGATGCGGATCTGAAAATAGTCGAGGAAAACCGCAAAAAAGAGCAGGAAGCTTTTGATATCTGCCTGCAAAAGATAGCCGACCACGGGCTTGACATGATGAAGCTCGTCAATGTCGAATATGCCTTCGACGGCAAGAAGATACTTTTCTATTACACCTCCGATGTCAGAGTCGATTTCCGCGAGCTCGTAAAGGATCTCGCCCGCGTGTTCCGCACGAGGATAGAGCTTCGTCAGATAGGCGTGCGCGACGGTTCGAAGATGCTCGGCGGTCTCGGCATGTGCGGCAGACCGTTCTGCTGCAGCACGTTTATCGGCGATTTTCAGCCCGTGTCGATAAAGATGGCAAAGGAGCAGGGGCTCTCGCTCAATCCCGTCAAGATAAGCGGCACCTGCGGCAGGCTCATGTGCTGCCTAAAATATGAGCAGGACAACTACGAGTATCTGCTCAAGATAACCCCGAAGCAGGGCGCGCTCGTCGATACCCCCGAGGGCAGGGGGATCGTGGTCGAAGTCAATCTTCTCTCAGGTCAGCTCAAGGTCAGACTCGACCGCTGCCCCGATGCCGCACCGCATTCGTTCAATCGCCGCGAGGTGAAGACGATAAAGGACGGCAAAATAAAGGTCGACCGCTCCGAGCTCGAGGCTCTCAAGGGAATAGAATAAATGAGTACATAATTTTACTCTTGATTTTTCTATATAATGTGATACAATGATTGTACAGCGTATGCGGATATCCGCGTGCGATGTTAAAGAGAAATATGTGTAAGGAGGATTGACTAATGGCTTATCATATCAGCGACGATTGCATTTCCTGCGGCGCTTGCGAGGCTGAGTGCCCCGTAGGAGCTATTTCTGAGGGCGACGGCAAGTTCGAGATCAACGCAGATCTCTGCACCGAGTGCGGTTCCTGCGCAGATGCTTGCCCTGTTGGAGCTCCCCAGCAGTAATCAATCTTTACATCAGAAAAGCCTGCACAGTTCATGCTGTGCAGGCTTTTTACTATGCCGACAAAAAATCCTCCGTATGATGTATCTCATACGGAGGACGTTGTTTTATTTTTGCCTTTTACTCAGCCGATTTTCGGCTTGAGAACGGTCTCATAGAAGTTGTCGACCGCCGCGTAGAAGTCCTCAACGCCGCCGTCGTTCTTGATGACATAGTTCGCCATCTTCTCGCTCTCGCTGGTGTGGAAGATCTCCTCCTCGTGGAGATCGTTCTCGCGAAGCTTCTCAACGCTCTTGCCGTCGCGCTCGGAGCCGCGGGCGATCATTCTCTGATAGCGAACCTCATCGTCGCTGATAACAACATCAACAAGGATGAAATCATCGCCGAAAGCCTTGCGGAAAATCTCGATGTCCGAGGGCGGACGGATGCCGGAAACAAGGTAATTCGGAGCGTCCGATTCCTTTATCTTCTTGACGATCATCTCGGGGAAGAAGGTCTGACCAAACTCGCCCATGTACTTCTTGCTGGTAGCATGAAGATTGTCGCGGGTCAGCTCAAGGCCGTCCTTAGTTGCGAGCTCGCGGACAACATCGCCGATGGAGATCATCGGGAAGCCGTACTTCTGGGCAACATAATCAAGGAAGAAATCCTTGCCTGTGCCGTTCTTACCGACAGCTGCTAAAATCATAATTTATACCTCCATTTTGTTTTCGCAAATATTATATATTATGGCGGAGGCTTTGTCAATTCCCGATTCTGTCCGCACTGTGGATGCGCACGCATATCGCCGTCATGTCGTCGGATTTTTTGCCCTTGCGGCGGCTGAGTGCCGCGGCGGTCAGCTCCTCGGCGAGCCCCTGCGCGTCCCCGCGCCAGGAGCGGATGAGCTTCGTTATCCATTCGCTGCCGTCCGCCGCCACTCCGTCTGATATCATGACAACGGTGTCGCCCTCGCGAAGCTCTGCGCCCGCCTTTGAAAACCCTATGCGGCTGAGTATTCCCGCCGGGAGCGACGGCAGCTCGAGTATCGCGGTGCGTCCGGAGCGTTTTATGAAGCATGGCGCTGCGCCAGCCTTGAAGAAGCTTATCTCGCCCGAATACGGGTCGAGCGACGCTATGTCGAGGGTCGCAAGGCTCTCGTCCTCGCTCTTGGCGATGAGCGCGGTGTTGACCGTTCTGAGTGCCGCTTCGCAGGATAGCCCAGAGCAGATGAGCGACGCGAAAAGGTCGGTCGCCATAGCAGAATCAACTGCGGCGCGCCTGCCCGTCCCCATGCCGTCGCTTAAAATTATAACATTCCGCCCGTCCTCAAGTCCCACGCAGTCGTAGCAGTCGCCGCAGTCGCCGTCGTCCGAACCCGGTCGCTGATCCGAGCCTATCTCGAAGCAAAATCGCGGCTTCTCGCTGAATGTCAGCTCGACACCATTCTCAATATCGCGTATCGCGGGGAGCGCCAGAGTCGCACCGAGTTCTTTTGAAAGCGCGTTTGTCGCCTCGCGCAAAACAGCGTTCTCCGGCAGCTCGGTGATTTTTGCCGTGAGTATTATATGCCCCGAGCCGTCTCGCTTGCAGCACGCGGATATGACATTCATGCCGAGCCCGCCGAGCGTATCAGATGCGGCAGAGGTCTGAGAGGGGAGGAACATATCGCTCTTTGCCGTCTCTGCGCCTATCTCGCCGAGAATATCCGCCATCGCGCCGAAGCTGTCCGCGACCGCGCGGCGGAGCTGATTAGTCTTCTGTGCCGCGCACGCCGACGCAACGCTGCTTGCAAAAACGCGGTTGAAATTTTCTGCGACCGCTGAAGCTTTCGGGCACTCGGCGCAGAATTCCGTGCCGAGTTCTGCTGATGTTATGTGATTTTCTTCACGGAGTATCTTCACGGCGTCTGAAAAAGTCCGCTCGCGGAGTTTTTCATTTTTGCCGGCGCATTTTCCGCACGCGGCGCAGACGCTCTGCTTTACCCGCGCGGTTATTATCTCCAGCTCGTTGGGGCGCGCCGAGTCTATCTTCTTGCCTACCCGTTCAATACATTGGCCTACGCCCTCGAGCGCGCTCTCCGCGTCGCCGAGCCGCCTGCACAGCTCACCGCGTTCGCCGCTCGGCGCATATTCCTGCGCGGGGCTGAAGCTGTCGCGCAGCTTTTCGAGCTTCGTGCGCGGAATGAGGACGAATATCAGCGCCGCCGCCGCGCTCTCCGCTATCGCGGCTATCGTCTGCGGGTTCGGCGAGATGACCGCGCTTATCCCGCAGATGCAGATGAATGCTGCGGATATCCCTAACTGACCGAACTGATAAAACAGCCCGGCGCAGAGCCCCGCCGCCGAATACACAGCACCGAGAGCGGGATCGCCGCACGCCGCCGCGAGCGCTATTCCGGAGCATATGCCGCCGAACGCGCCGCCCGCTTCGCGCAGAGTGAAGCACAGGAGCATGACAATAAACGCCGCCGCGGTCCCGGCGGGGCGAAAGTTCATGATGTCAAACTCCGCGAGCGCTGCGAGTGCAGCACAGCAGGAGATGGCGACGCATATGATATCGCGCCTGCCGAGCCGCCGAGTCTCTTTTCTTTTATCAATGAGCACGAGCGAACGCGAGAAAAAATATGTCATCCCGCCCGCGAGAACGCAGTCGGCGAGAAAAGACACAATGCCGTTTAGCGAAAAGCCCTCGACGAGCAGAACGGCTATGCCGGTTGAAGCGCAGCAGAGAGCCGAGGCAATCGGCGCGACTTTTCGCGCGCTGTTTTCTCCGCGCAGACGGCTGACAGAAAAGTTTATCAGCGCGATTCCCGCGACACACGCCATGTATCTTATCCCCGCCGTCCCCGAGAAGGTCAGCAGATAGCCGACGAGCGCGCCGACCGATGCCGCGAGCGCGTACGACCCGGCGGCAGCGGAAAACGCGAGCCCGAGCGGCGAGAGGCTGCCGAAAATCTTCGCGCGCGCGAGCAGCAGCCCTACCGCGCACGAAAATATACATTTGAGCGAGAGAATAACTTTCTCCCGCTTTTCTTCGTCTATGAATCTGAACTTTGTCCGCCTTGGCTGTTGAACGCTCCATGTTTTTTTCACTTCTCTTTTTTTGATATTGCGCCGCAAATATTTATGTACGGGCTGTTTTGACACAATTATTATTTTATATTTTCGCATATAAAAAATGTGTCAAAAATACCGCGGCAAAAAACACAAGCTTTTTGCCGCGGTATGACGAGAAGTGTCAATATTGAATTTTAAAAGTAAAAACTATTCGCATAAAGCTAAAGACAGTTGCGCTTTACGCCTGCTCTGTGCCGTAATTGCTCATAAAGACGGCGCGGCAGATATCCGGGGATATGTGATCCGCGGCGACGATGCCGTAGTGCCTGCCAGATATAAATTTATATTCTTTGAGTCGGCGGTTGATGAACGCCGAACCGGCTTTCGGGGTTATGAATCCCGTGCAGCTCGTCAGGCAAATATTGAAATTTTTTTGGGGTCGAGGTTGGACTCAAGAAAAGCTGTAACGGCTTTCCATTTTTTGATTCCGCCGAGCTTGTATGAATCCTGGACATACATCTGTGCGTATGTCTTGCCGCCCGCAAGCTTCTTTATATCGCGGCGGCGAAAATTCGAGGATATCCCTGCTGCCGATATACGGGTACGCGCTGAAATCGATTCCGCAGGTCTTGTCGTCGAAGTGCGAAGCGTCAACGCCTACCACGCGCAGCAGCACTATCTTCCCGCGCACTTCGCCGAGAGCGGGTATGCGGTTTTCGAGATACCAAAGCTCTTCTCTGCCCCTGATACACTGCTCGTAGAATTCGCCGAACAACGCGATGCCCGCATCGCCGTCGTCTTCTTTAAGCTGAAACAGAATTGTCTCGCCGGGGTTCTCTTTGAGAAAGCTCTCGCACATATTTACAGTATCTGCGGCGGTGAGGTCGGCGGCTTTTAAGCCGCGCTCTTTTTTGCAGTCCGCGATGCTGTGAACGGCGACGAGCTTTCTGCCGTCTTTTAGCTCAAAGCGCATGTCGAGATACCGCACGCCGATTTGCAGCTGCTCTTCTATTGTTAAGTTCTGCGTGTTGCATATCGGCTTAAAGCGGACGTATCTTGTCGCGCTGTCGTGCGTGCCGGGCATATTTATGGCAGTTATCGGCAGGTCGGAGCAAAGAGAGCTCATCCAGTTTGCGCCGTTTATTTTATCCATTTCACTCATTGTGCTTTAAGATATATTTTAAGACTTGAATATGTTCTTTCCGTCGGACGGGTCAGATTGAGTCCTGCGTTCATGAGGTTCGAGCCGGAGTAAACTCTGCCGTCGAAGTCGCAGAGATAATGCTTGTCGGGGTCGAGACCCTTGAACTTGAGAATGAAGAACGGCACTTCGGGCGCGCGCATCGTAACTACCGTTGCAAGAGCCTCGCTCTTGTCCTCGGCGACAAAGCTCCACGCGCAGCGATATCCGTCCTCGTAGGGGCTCTTGAGCCGATAGAGGTCGCCCGAGTGAATGAGGTCATAGTATTTGTGGTATTCGTCAACCTGCTTTTTTACCTGCCCGCGCTCCTCTGCGCTCAGCTCATTCGGGTCGAGCTCGTAGCCGAACGTGCCCCAGAGTGCGACATCGCCCTTGACTTTGTAATCCGTCCTGTCGCAGGCGGAGACGTGAGCGCCCATAGTTGAGGCGGGGTAGCACATCGAGGTGCCGAACTGGATCGTCAGACGCTCGATGGGGTCGGTGTTGTCGCTCGCCCAGATCTGCTGAGAATATGCGAGCATCGCGGGGTCAAAGCGTCCGCCGCCGCCCGAGCAGTTTTCAAAGAGCATATCCGGGAACGCGTCGCGAATCCTGCCCATGAGCTCGTATGTGCCCAGGATAAAGCGGTGGAAGAACTCGCCCTGCCTGTCTGCGGGGAGCAGAGCCGAGCCCGCGTCGGAAATATTGCGGTTAAAATCCCATTTGATATAGTCTATTTTATATTTCGAGAGCACGGAGTACATCTGGTCGAAAATGTTGTCGCGCACATCTTTTCGGGACATATCGAGAACATACTGATGCCTGCCTATGCAGGGCTTGCGGTTGGGGACATGGACGCACCAGTCAGGATGGGCGCGGAAGAGGTCGGAGTCGGGGGAGATCATCTCCGGCTCGTACCATATGCCAAATTGAAGCCCGAGAGCGTTTACTCTGTCTATAAGCTCGCCCAAGCCGCCCTTGAGCTTGCTCTCGTTTACGAACCAGTCGCCCAGCGAGTTCTGGTCGTTGTTGCGCTTGCCGAACCAGCCGTCGTCCATGACGAGCATATCCATGCCGAATTCCTTTGCGCGCTCCGCGAACGAGACGAGCTTGTCCGTATCAAAATCGAAGAACGCCGCCTCCCAGCTGTTTATCAGCAGAGGACGTTTCTCCGTTCTGTATTTTCCGGGGACGAGATTGAAGTTATAGAGCTTGTGGTATATCCTGCTCATCTCGCCGATGCCCTTGCTCGTGTGAACCATGACCGCCTCGGGAGTCTGGAAGCTCTCGCCCGGCTCAAGATGCCAGGTGAAATCGGTCGGATTAATTCCCATGAGTATGCGCGAAGTGCCAGAATAGTCGCACTCGGTGCAGAACTCAAAGTTGCCGCTGTAAACGAGATTGAAGCCGTATGCCTCGCCGCTGTCCTCGCCGGCATTCTTCGAGACGAGAGCCGCAAACGGGTTCTGGCAGTGGCTTGAAACTCCGCGCTTGCTCGCGATGCCCTGAAGTCCGTGGGCGAGCGGGCGGCGCTCCTCGGAACGCTCCTTGCAGTGCCTGCCGTAGAGGGTTATGAGATCGTAGTCCATGCTCGGCAGGTCGACGCACATGCTCATCGCGCGGTCAATGTCCGCGGGTCTATTTGACGCATTCTCGATTCTTGCGCTGCGTATGATAACATCGAGAGAGTTGAAAGCCGTGTATATGAGCGTGACGCGCATGCCGGTCACTTTGTCCGCCATGTCTATTTCGAGCGTGTCCGCCTCGCTTTCGCTGTTGAGATAGACCGCCGGCAGGGGATCGATGGACGGCTTGCCCGCATATATTCTGTATCCCTCGTAGCGCATATCGGTGACGGTGTTGCCGTCGGCGTTTCTTATCGAGAGCGCACTCGTTCTGAAATCGCCGCAGCCGTTGCAGCCGTATTCCATCGGTGCGCAGTCGGGCGAAAAGTCGTGCGCGTCGGTGTTGTATTCGCTCGTCAGCGGGCTGAACGACGCACAGCGCGGGCGGAATGAGCGCGCCTCAAGTCCCTCGGTGTCCGCTATTTTGTCGCCGTAATAGAGGTTGACGAGCTGGTCGAAGTCGACGATCCCGATAACATAGCTCGTGTTCGGCGTGTCAAGCTTGAAGGTTTTGTTTTTGCAGTCAAAGCTTATCATTATATATCCTCCGGAATTGGTTTTTGTTTCCATGCTAAATGTTATCAGAAACCGGCGGGGAATACAAGAATAAAACAAAAAATAGCTTTTGATTTATTTGGAAGAAGTTACAAAAAAACACAATGGAAGCGAAAAAGATTCGTTTGCATAAATATGCAAATATACTTGATAAATATGCATCGCTGGAGTATAATGCCACTATACCCGGACGAAAGCTCCAAGCAGTCAGACAGGGGGAACGAAAATGAAAAAGCAAAAGACGGCGCCCGCCGAATCCGCCGTGCAGACGGAAAAGAAGGGCACCGGAATACAAATCGACAAAAAAACCGTGTTCGGCATAACGGCACTTCTGCTGGTCATTATGCTGCTCGCAGGCGTGCTTACTCAGGTCGTGCCGCGCGGCGAATATCAGATGGATGACAGCGGCATGGTCATAAACGGCACATATCACGAGTTCGCCGGAGACGAGGGAAAGATGCCGTGGTGGAAGATAATCCTCGCGCCGATAATGGTGTTCACCTCATCGCAGATAACAACGGGAATCGGAATCGTTGTGTTCATTGTTCTTATCGGCGGAACATTTCTTATCCTCGACCGCAGCGGCGTGCTCAAATATATCATGTCCTCGGTCGTCAGAAAGTTTGAGAAGAAAAAGTATCTTCTGTTAGCGGTCATAGTTTTCGTGTGCATGATGATGTCGTCGGTGGTCGGCGTGCTCGAAGAGTCGCTGACGCTCGTACCGCTCGCGGTCGCGATATCGCTGGCACTCGGCTGGGATTCGTTCGTTGGTCTCGGCATCAGCATGGTGTCGATAGCCTTCGGCTATACCGCCGCGACGTTCAACCCGTTCAATGTCGGCATCCTTCAGACGATGGCGGATCTGCCGCTGTTCTCTGGCCTTGCATACAGAGCCCTGTTCTTCGTCTGCGTCTATGCGTCGCTCGTGCTGTTTTTAATAGTTTACGCCAAGAAGATAGAGAAAAATCCCGAGAAGTCCCTTTGCTATGAGAGCGACAAGGAGCTGCGCGTGCGCTTCGGAGCGGAAGTGGACGACGAGGTGCTCAACAACCCCGCGCTCAAAAAGGCGACAAAGACATTCATCGGCTGCGTCGGCGGAGTATTACTTATAGTTGCGGTGTCGTTCGCGCTCCAAAAGGTCGATGCGATAAGCGACTCGGTAAAAGAATTGATAAACTATCTTCCGCTCGTCGGCATGGCTATTCTCTTCACCGTCGGCGGAATCTCGGCGGGATATATCGCGGGTATCCGCGGTAAAGCACTCGGCGGCGGCTTCCTCGAGGGAGTCAAGACTATAGCTCCCTGCCTGCCGATGATCTGGGCTATCCTCTCGATAACCTATGTCCTGCAGGAGGGCAACATAATCCACACGATACTCTATCATGTGTATAATCTCACTTCGTCGATGTCCAAAACGGGCGCTCTGTTCGCGATATTCCTCTTCGTCGTCGCGCTCGAATTTATCGTCGGCTCCGGAACCGCAAAGGCGTTTTTGATAATGCCGATAGTCCTGCCGCTCGCCGATCTGCTCGGGCTGACAAGGCAGTCGATAGTCCTCGCGTTCACAATGGGCGACGGCTTCTGCAATATTCTCTATCCCACGAGCGGAATAATGGTCATCGCTATCGGCATGGTTGGCATATCTTACGGCAAATATCTGCGCTGGTCGTGGAAGCTGTTCGTTATGGAGTTCGGCCTCGCCGCGCTTGCGATGCTCGGTGCCGTCGCGATAGGCTACTGATAAAAATCAAAGATCTGTACCTTTTTCGGGTGCGGATCTTTTTGCATATTACGCTTCAATCTCGTCGAGAGCGGGCAGACCGCCGCGCCTGAGAAATTCTTCAAAGAGCTGTTTTTTGTATTCGTCGGGGTAGTCATAGCCCCAGAGCATTTTTATCGCCGCGAAGTTTTCAAATGTCTCGTCGGGATAAACTTTTGCGCTGCCGACTTTGTAGGGCAGGGGGAATTCGACCGTTCCGTCCGAGGCGATAAAATATTCCTCTGCTATCGAGCAGGCGACTCTGTTCGCCTCCTGTTTCGGATATTCCTCGTCGAACTTTATCTTTGTTATCGGGAACATCACGGTTCTGGCGTTTGCCATTTGATAGAACTCGGGAGACGTGCCGCTGTGTCCGTGGTGGGACTGCTGCATGATATCGCAGCCGAGCGTTTTTGCGGTGTAGCGCGCCGTCATTATTTCGCTCTCGACATCGGCGGCGTCGCCGGGGAAGATTATTCTCGTTCCGTCCGCTTCGAGCGCGAGCGCGCACGAGGTGTTGTTGAAGTTTTCGAGGCTCTTTGGCCAGACATCCTCCTGAGTGCAGAGCACGTCAAAGCGCAGGTTGCGCACGAAGAACCGCTGACCCGTGTGCAGCTTTACAGTAGGTATTCCGCAGGAGCGGGCACAGTCTTCAAACCGTCTTATGTATTTTTTGTTCGCCTCGCCCCAGCTCATATTATCGCGGTGGTCTATCGGCGCGTCGTTGTAATAGAGCTTTTCAATATCGACCGCCGAGCCGTATTCGCGAATGAAATCAACGAACTGGCTCACATGGTCGTCGTGCGCGTGGCTGAAGAACCAGCCGGATATGACAGCCCGTTCGCCGTCGGGCGTGCGCTCGCGCAAAAAGCGGTATATTCTCTTGTGGTCGTTGGGCTGAAGAAAATGCCCGCCGTCTATAATAAAAAAGCTGTTGTCCGCGCAGCGCAGGATATAGCACATACCGCAGTCGATATACGAATGATCGTTCTCGAACTGCCACAGCGCGCTGCCGCATCTGCGCTCATATTTCGGCTCTTCGCGCTCGAAGTCAACGGAATACGGGTCGCATATGACGCGCAGAATTTTTTCAGCCGGGCAGAAATATGTGTGGATGAGCATATTCCCGCGGTACGATGCGTGGATGTTTTCTTCAATGTCATTGCGCTGAAAGAGCGTGTAGCCGAGTCTCTCGCACTCGCCGCAGATTTTTAGAAAATCCGATTCCGATGCGTTTTTAATCAGCCGCATATATGTGCCGTCACCGCAATTATAAATGCAGACTTCGTTATCATTTATGTTCCCGCAGACTCTGCCGAGCAGTTCTTTTGTGTCCATGTGTTCCCTCCGTCATTTTGTCTGCGATAATCATATCATAAATTGCCGCGGGAGGGAAGATGTTTATATAACGACGATTGACATATTTGCGGCAAGGGAATATAATATTAAATAAGCACTGAATGTCTCGGAGGCTGTTTTATGTTCATCAACAAAGCAAAAGACGGGCTGAATAATATTTGCGGAAAGAATGTAGCCTTTCTGCGCAAAAAT
>ENA-OQET01000151-OQET01000151.1-human-gut-metagenome-genome-assembly--contig:-NODE-151-length-36543-cov-7.708205_pt1 | contig 36543 bp, 24 predicted proteins | sample MGYA00242800_ERZ504645 | MGnify/ENA primary metagenome ERZ504645 (study PRJEB26092, sample SAMD00036308) | human gut metagenome | host: Homo sapiens | study: EMG produced TPA metagenomics assembly of... | reverse complement strand
CGGGAAGGAGGAGGGAGCCTAGACGCCGAAAGCGGCGCATCCGCGTTGGCGAATCCGGCGCATCCGCGTTGGCGCGATTGGCGAAAATACGTTGGTGAAAATGGTGAAAAATATATTGACGCTAACACGGGGCGGCCGAAGGACCTCGCCAAGGGCCAGGCCCCGGACCGGGGCGCCCGGAGGCATGCCGCCAAGGGCGTGCGGAGGCTGGTCGAGAGGCGGGAGGCGCTGCTCGCGCGCGGGGTCCACGGCAACAAGGCGAACGTCGCCACGGCGCGCGAGCTCGCCTGCTGGGTGTGGGCGGTCGGCCTCATGGCCGAGGAGGCGTAGGGGGCGGTCCCCCGCACATAAGCCAGTCACCCCGGAAGCGGTTCGATCCGAAGCCGTTGAGGCGAACCTCAGGTCCCTTTTCTGCGAGCGCCCAGGGCGCCACACGCGTGCACAGACTGTCGGTTCGACGTAGAAGCCTCAGCCGTAGCAACGGATTGCCCAGCGAGAGATCGCCACGGGCGGATATTAAACTGCAAAGACGAGCGTCGGTAAGACACGCCGAGGTCGCCGCGGACGGGTTGATATAGGGAGAGGGCCTGACCCCATATCGTTGGGGCCAGGCCCGATTTTGCCTCTTGACAATGTCCTGCTCATATTAAAAGGAACGTCCCTAAGTGCCGACAGTTAGGGACGTTCCTTTTGTGCCGGCATTCGGGGACACTCCTTGCGGATTTGCGAGCAGTTTGCGCGTTTGTCGACGTAAGGATGTTCATTTGTCGACTTCTTGGGCTGTGGTCACCTGTTGTTTCTGTGGTGGCTGCAGGCATCTGGCTCAAAAGGGCGGGTTGGCCGTCTATGTTTGCCTGCGGTTTTGTTGCGGTGCGCATTTTCGGTCAAGCTTTTCGTCAAGTGTTTGGTCAGCATCTGGTTTGCAGTCGGAGGCCTATTTTGCCCGCGCTGGTCGTGGCTGTCCACCCTCCTCGTAAGCTCAAATTGAGGTCCATCAGTTTGAGGAGGATGCCATGACTGACCACGCTTTTGACCGAGCAGAGCTGGCTGAAGCCGTCGGCAACGATATTGCCGACATGGCTCACTTTTGGATGCTGCGGAAGTTTCAATTCCTGGAGCCGGCACGCGAACAGTTCGAGATTATCGTCGACCCGTGGCTCAGCTATTGCGAGGAACCTTCTCAAAACGAAATCATGGCCTACAACATGGCGTTTACCGATTGGCTGCTCTTCGAGCGCCCCTATCGCCATGGCAAAACGCTGCTCGAGCTATATGTTGACGAGCCGCCGGCATCGCTTTCGCCTGCCTCGCTCAAGCGGCTCGAGCGGGTACGCGACACGCAGTATTTCTCGCGCTTTGGCATTTTGGACAAGAATCCTGCGTCCGGCATGGTCGTGCTGAAGGACACGCGCACCGATCATCGCTTTGATGTCTACGACCCGCATATCGTGCAGAAGGAGCATTGGAACGACGGCGCGATTGCGGTGCGCCTCGCCTGCGTCGACGATGTCTGGCTTACGGCGGGACAGCTCTACCTGTATGACATCGCGCGCCTGAACGACACGGCGGTCGACGGACCGGGTGCGGTGCATCCCGAGGATCTGCAGGACGGCTTTGACACCTCGTGCATCAGCTTCTTCTTGCGTCTGGTCCGCGACATCATGGGCGCCCAGGGGCGGTACGTAAAGTCCCTCAACATCTACGAACAGGAGTGGGAGTAGGGGATGGGTAGTTGTCGCCTGCCCTGCCTTTTGCCTTTTTGTCTCAATCTGTAACATCTACAGGCCAAAAATCGGTTTTCCTGTTACAGGTCGAGACAAAGAGGTGCAATGCTGCACGAATGTCTCGATCTGTAACGTTTGGCGGCCGCTTGTGCCCGTAACTGTTACAGGTCGAGACGTTTGTCGGCGGAGGCAACGGTGACGATGGTCCATTTGTCCGATGTGGTGGTGATGGAAGTGCCTAATACCGTTCTCAAACACAAACATACGACTCGTAACACGTTGGCGCGGAATAGGATGCTTGCCAGGCTCACGGAGGCGGCTGAACAAGGCGTGCTGCTTGTGACACACGACAATGCCGAGCTCATGTGGCTACGGCGTCATGTGGGAACCGATGATATTGCGGAGCCCGAGCCGTATTTGTTCTGTTTTCAACATGATTGGGATGCGCTGACGCCGACGGAGCGAGCGCTGCGGGCCATCAAAGGGCTTGCGGAGTTTCATCCCGATTGGGCGTTTTGGGGCTATGACGCGGCGCTTTTGTGGGGTCTGGAGGTGCCGAATGATCTGCTTGGGCCACGATACCTTGTTAAGACAGGTTGCTCGGTGCCACTGAGTGCAGGATGTCGGCTGTTGCGTCCGCAGGCGGCGGGCGCACTTGAACAAGTCGACGGCGTGCAGGTGACGTCGTTTTGGCGCACGGTGGAGGATTGTCTACTGCGTGCGCCGTTCTCCTACGGGTTGGCGATTGCCGATTCTGCACTGCGGGCGAAAGGCGTATCACGTGGGGATTTGTGCGAGCGCCTCCGCGCCGATTGCGAGGGCAGGCGAGGGTATCGCAGGGCACAGGTGATTGCGTCGTATGCGGACGGGCTGTCTGAAAACGGCGGCGAGTCTCGGTTCCGAGCATTCTTTATTGCGTACGGCTTTCCGGTTCCGGAACTGCAGGTGGAGTTTCGCGACCCGCTCGATCCGAGCCAGGTGTTTCGCGTCGACTATTTTTGGCGGCTCGAGGACGGGACGTGTGTCATCGGCGAGCTCGACGGAAAGGGGAAGTACACCTTGCAGAGCGGCGAGGGTCGGGAGTCGGTTGACCCATTCGTGGCAGAGCGTCAGCGGGAATCTCATCTGACAATGCTCGGGCATAAGGTGCTTCGGTTTACGTTTAACGAACTCAAAGGCCCGGGGAAGCTAGTCGAGAAAATGAGGCTGGCGGGTATTCCTCGGCAGGTTGAATTGGCTGAGGAGTGGAGATGCCAGTGGTATGGGCGCTGAGAGGTTTTGTCTCGATCTGTAACGTTTAGAGGTTGTTTGAGCTCGTAATTGTTACAGATCGAGACAAGCCGGTGAAACGTCGACCGAATGTCTCGATCTGTAACATCAGGGGGCCCAATAACCCTGTACCTGTTATAGATCGAGAGATTTCCCTAGTGCCGCTGGGATGGGACTGCAACGTATTCCGTCCCCCACATCCTCTCTTCCTTCCGTTAACAGATGCGTCTGCAGCAATCCAGCGGGACTAGGTGATAATGGACAAATGTTCAAGTTAATCGTGAGGGAGGAGCTCGATATGGCATCTGCCGATCGTTCCACGTTGTTTATCAATGCGACCATTCTGGATGGTTCGGAGCATATGGAGCCGCAACCCGATATGGCCGTGACTGTTGAGCGCGGCGTCATCACCTGGATGGGGCCGAGTGCTGTGGCGCAGGCGCCTGCAGGTGCCGAGGTTATCGACCTGGGTGGTGCGTATCTCATGCCCGGTCTCATCAATATGCACGTGCACCTGTGCGGTTCGGGCAAGCCTGTCTCGGCCGGCGATGCGGGAGCGCTGATGAAGAAACTCGATAATCCCGTGGGCCGTGCCATCGTCCGCCGCATCCTCAAGGGCAGTGCCCAGCAGCAGCTGGCAAGCGGCGTGACCACGGTGCGCGGCGCGGGCGACCCGCTGTTTGCCGACATTGCCGTGCGCGACGCTATCGACGCCGGCAAGTATCAGGGTCCGCGCCTGGTAGCGCCGGGAACGGGCGTCACGGTGCCGGGCGGCCATGGCGCGGGCTTGTTCGCCCAGGTGGCCAACAGCCCCGTCGAGGCAGCCGAGCAGGTGCGAGACCTGTATGCGCGCGGCGCCGACGTCATTAAGCTGTTCGTAACGGGCGGTGTGTTCGATGCGACCGAGGTGGGCGAGCCGGGCGTGCTGCGTATGCCGGTGGAGGTTGCCGCGGCGGCGTGCAAGGCGGCGCACGAGGTGGGTCTGCCGGTTATGGCTCATGTCGAGAGCACCGAGGGCGTGAAGGCCGCGCTTGAGGCCGGGGTCGACACGATCGAGCACGGTGCCCCGATGACGCCCGAGATCCTGGAGCTGTACCGTGGCGCCGCGGGCACGCAGCTCGAGGGACGTGCGCCCAGCGTTACCTGCACGATCAGCCCGGCGCTGCCGTTTGTGTTGCTCGATCCGGGGAAGACCCATTCGACTGACACGCAAAAGAAGAACGGCGACATCGTGTGCTCGGGCATTATCGAGAGTGCTCGTGCGGCGCTGGAAGCTGGCGTTAAGGTGGGCCTTGGCACAGATTCGAGCTGCCCGTTCGTGACGCAGTACGACATGTGGCGTGAGGTGGCCTATTTTGCCAAGTATGTCGGCGTGAGCAACGCCTTTGCGCTGCATACGGCTACGCAGGTCAATGCCGAGCTCCTGGGGCTGGGCGGCGAGACCGGTGCGATCGAGTGCGGCAAGGCCGCCGATATCCTGGTGACGCGCAAGAATCCGCTCGATGACCTGTGCGCTCTGCGTGAGCCGATACATGTGATGTGTCGCGGTGATCTGGTACGCAAGCTCAAGGTAAAGCGTATTCCCGAGGTGGACGCCGAGCTCGACGCGATTATGGCCATGCCGGCCGAGGCGCTGGCCGAGGAGCTCGCCCGCGACGGTGTGGCATAGGTGTGACAAAGGTGTAGCTCCGTTGCCGCATGTAAAAAGCCGAGGTCTCAACACGAGGCCTCGGCTTTTTTATCGAACAAATACTTAAGATTTGGGACAAACAAACCTGATTAATTTGTCCCGCGTGCGGGCGCTAGGAGCGGGTTTCCATCTTAGCGTGGCACTTGGGGCAGGTGACGCGGATCTTGCCCTTGCCCTTGGGGACGGAGAGCATCTGGCCGCAGTTTGGGGCACTTGAGGTATGCCGTGGTCTTGCGACCCTTCCACATCTTCTTGGCCGTGCGCTTGGCGCGCTCAAAGTCTTCCTTGCTCGTTCCAGCCGCGCGCGAGGTGCTGGCTGCTGCAGCGCCGCCGCCCAAGCTGGCGACGAACTTGCCCAAGCCGGGGACGTTCGCGGCCGCGGCGACAAAGGCAGCGTTTTCCTTGCGACGCGCATCGATGTTTTTGGACAGGCCGCGCAGCACGCCAATCACGATCACGGCGATGGCGATCCAGCTGAGCCACTGGATGCGGGCTATCGATCCGATCATCGCGATGACGATGCCGGCAAAGCCCATAACGATGGTGAGCTCATCGGCGCCATTGCGGCCCTTCATAAAGTCATTCATGCAAATTGCCTTTCGTTCGATATGCTGCACGCCTTTATACCCGATTTAGAGCAAGGGGGACAGGTTAATCTGCACCAAGGTGGTGCAAACGTACCTATCCCCGATGCACCAAGATGGTGCAAAGAAGTCTGTCTCCAATGCCCCAATTACTTGGAGAGCTTGTCGACGACGCGTTCGATCTCGGCGAGCTTGGCGGCCTTGAGGTCTTCGTCGCCCGATTCGATTGCCGAAGTCACGCAGCCCTCGATATGCGCCTTGAGCACGTCGGCGTTGATGCGCGCAATGAGCGCCTGCGTTGCCATGAGCTGCGTGGAAATATCGACGCAGTAGCGGTCCTCCTCGACCATCCGCAGGATGCCGTCGATCTGACCGCGTGCCGTCTTGAGCATGCGGGTCACCGATTTATGGTCTGCCATCATGGCGGGTCCTCGTTTCTGGTCGGGGTGCGCGTGGGTCGTTACGCGGCGGTTACGGACAGGGCGTGGAACTTCTCGCCGGCGCCCTCGACAGCGGCGGCGAGCTGCTCGGCGGTCACGGTGTCGGCGCACTCCACCTGGACGGTCTGGGTCTCGTGATCGGCGTCGGCGTCGGTCACGCCGGCCACGTTGAGCAACGCCGTCTCGACGGTGGCGTCGCAGTGGCCGCACATGAGGCCGGAAGTCTTGATTGTGTATCGCATGGGTATTCCTCTCTGTTGTGTCGGCTTTCCCAGGCACCCGACCTTGACCTTCAAGCCGTCGCTCGCGTACCAAAGTACGCGTCGCTCCTCTTTCAGGTCAATCTCTGGCACCTGGAAAACCCGTTCTAAATGGACGTAATAGTGAGCCTATTTTGCCACTTTAGGCTTAAAGGTTCGCAGGCGCAGAGCATTGCTTACGACGCACACGCTCGACAGGCTCATGGCCGCGGCGCCGAACATCGGCGAGAGCTGCCAACCGGTGAGGGGGAAGAACACGCCTGCCGCCAGCGGAATGCCGATGCCGTTGTAGAACAGCGCCCAGAACAGGTCCTGCTTGATGTTGCGGATCGTGGCGCGCGAAAGCTTGATGGCGCGCGCAACATCCATGAGGTCGCTGCGCATGAGCACCACATCTGCCCCTTCTTTGGCGATGTCGGCGCCGGTGCCGATCGCAAGGCCCACGTCGGCGCGCGCCAGGGCGGGGGAGTCGTTGATGCCGTCGCCCACCATGGCGACCTTGCCGCCCGCATCCTGCAGTTCGCGCACGTGACGTTCCTTGTCGGCGGGGAGAACGTCGGCGATGACCTGTTCGCTGCTCAGCCCCACGCGGCGGGCGATAGCCTCGGCTGTCACGCGGTTGTCGCCGGTGAGCATGCGCACGTCGACGCCGAGCTTGCGGAGTGCGGCGATGGCCTCGGCGCTCGTCTCTTTGACCTCGTCAGCCACGGCGATGGTACCGACAAGCTCGCTGTTCTTGGCAAAGAACAGCGGTGTTTTGCCCTCGGTGGCAAATTGCTCGGCAACGCCGGCGGGCACCTCCGCGCCCAGCTCGTTCATCAGGCGCACGTTGCCGGCTGCGATGACATTCTGTCCCTCGCGCGCCGTAACGCCTCGTCCAGGCACGGCGACAAAGTCCTCGACCATGCGTGCGACGATTCCGCGCGCCTCGCACTCGGCCATAATCGCCTCTGCCAGCGGGTGCTCGCTCGAGCGCTCCAGCGCGGCGGCCAGCTTGAGCAGCGCCTTTTCGCTCATGGCGGGCGAGCCGTCGGCGCGCGCGGCAACCACAATGTCGGTCACGGCCGGCTTGCCGCGGGTGACGGTGCCCGTCTTGTCGAGCACCACGGTGCCCACGCTGCGCAGATTCTCCAGCGCCTCGGCGCTCTTGAACAGGATGCCCATCTCGGCACCCTTGCCGGTGCCCACCATAATGGCGACGGGGGTGGCCAGGCCCAGCGCGCACGGACAACTGATCACTAGCACGGCGACGGCGGAGGTAAGCGCCTCGTTGATGCTGCCGGTCAGTGCCATCCACACCGCAAAGGTCACGGCCGAGATCACAAACACCACGGGCACAAACACACCGGCGACCTTATCGGCCAGGCGGGCGATAGGCGCCTTGGTGGCATTGGCGTCCTCGACGAGCTGGATGATCTTGGCGAGCGATGTCTCGGCGCCCACACGCGTGGCGCGGAAGGTAAACGAACCGGTGCGGTTGACGGTGGCGGCGTTGACGGTGGCACCAGCGGTCTTTTCCACGGGGATGGACTCGCCGGTGAGCGCGCTCTCGTCCACGGCCGAGCTGCCCTCGAGCACCACGCCATCGACGGGGATGGACTCTCCGGGGCGCACGCGCAGGACCTGGCCGGGAAGGATACTGTCGACGTCGACGGTGGTTTCGGTGCCGTCGTCGGCAACGACGGTCGCAGTCTTGGGTGCCAAGTCGATGAGCGCCTCGATGGCGCCGCCGGTTTTGGATTTGCTGCGTGTCTCGAGGTATTTGCCCACGGTGACGAGCGACAGGATCGTGCCCGCACTCTCAAAATACAGGTTGTCCATGCCCGTCATCATGGCCTCGTGGATTTGCCCGGCGGCCAGCTGGTCGGCCATGATAAACATGGCATAGAGCGACCAGGCGATCGACGCGGTGGCGCCGACGGCGATGAGAGCGTCCATGGTCGGCGCGCCGTGCGCGAGCGATTTAAACCCGTTGATAAAGTACGCGTCGTTGACGTAGACGATGGGGATGAGCAGGACGAGCTCGGTGAGCGCGAGCGTCATGCTGTGGGTATGGTCGGTGAAAATGCCGGGTAGCGGCCAACCGAGCATGTGCCCCATGCCTATGCAGAACAGTGGGATGAGGAATACGATCGAGACGATGAGGCGGGTGCGCATGGCGGAAGCGGCGGCCTCCAGCTTTTTGGTAGGCGACTCCATATGGGCGGCGCCGGACCTGGCTTGCACGCTGCCGTTTGAGCCAGCGGCGCCGGTGCCCGCATCGACGGGCGAGGCCGAGTAGCCCGCGCGGTCGACGGCGGTGCAGATATCCTCGGGGGAGACCTGCGCGGGGTCATAGTCGACCATCATGGAACCAGCGAGTAGGTTGACCGCGACGCTTTGGACGCCGTCGAGTTTGCTTACGGCGCGGTCCACGTGCGCCTGGCAGGCGGCGCATGTCATGCCGCCCACGTCGAACTTATCTTGAGCCATGGCTTCTCCTTTCTGTAGTTCGGTGTTGGAATTGTTAACCTGCCGATACTATACACCCATACCCCCTGGGGGTGTCCAGTAATAGTTGGAATGTATGACTTTTCATTACAGATGAGGGCGGCTGCTCAATCGGTGGCCGTCTCTGCCAAACATCTCAATCTGTAACGTCTGAACCGGTTTTTGAGCCGTAACTGTTACAGATTTAGACAAACAGTTGACGGGAAACTTAATGTCTCAATCTGTAACATCTAGCAGCAAATATGACCTCTAACTGTTACAGATCGAGACAGAGCGTCCGCGGTCAACTCAAATGTCTTGATCTGTAACATCTAGAGAGTTTTTTGACCCCTTACTGTTACAGATTGAGATGTTGTCTCGCGGGGTTGGGTTTTGTCTCGTTCTGTAACATCTAGATCTGTATCTGCCGAGCTAGTGTTACAGAACGAGACAATTGCCGGGGAGGGGTCCCGTCACGGCAAGACGCCCGCTCCCTAGATGCAGAACCCGGGGATCACGCAGGTTCGCTTGCTTGGCTTTTCCGCAGGCGTTGCGTACGTAAAGACGTCGCCGTCGTGCCCCACGCGGTTCATATAGAGCGTGCCTTCGCTCTCCGATGTGTCGGGGCTCACCGTGCGCTCCCACCAACAAGTGTCCTTGCCCTTCCACTGGCGGACCATCGTCTCGTTCGTGGAATACGGGCTCACCTTGAGCTCGCGGAAGAGTTGGTACTCCTTGCCCTCGCCGTTGTAGATGTCTGCCAGGTAGTGATAGTCCTCGGCAAACGAATCGGGCGGTTGCGTACCGCACAGCTCGACCATGGCGGGCAGCCAAAGGGTTGCGGGCAACTCGCTCAGACACGATGCACTGTTGGCGGCGCCAACGTTATTTGAGATCTTTTTGACGGATTTGATGAGTGCGCGCAACTCGTTGGGCAGCAGCTTAAGGCCGTCGCCGTTGAGCCATTCCCGCAGCTCGCAATCTGCCCAGCCGGCGCTCGGCGGTTCAGCCGCAGCGTTGCGCTCGGCAATACCCGCATCGAACATAAACGTCAGTCCGGCCTTGCCTGTACCGTCCAGAAGTTCGTCGTGGCGGATGCCCACAAGCTGAGCGCCGACCTCCAGCCCGTTGGCGAGCTTCACACGCTTAGTGCACGGATAGGGGATATGCCCATCAGCGTCGAGCAGGTGGTAGCGCTTGGCAATCTCGCGTGCCTCGCTACGGGTCTCGGCGGCCTTAATCTTGAGCGAAATCTCCTGCAGCTGGTCCCAAGTGTAGTCGTCAAGCGAACCGCGGATGCCGTCCAGGTAGTCGGGGATGCCAAAGCCATGGGTTGCCGCGCCAACGACGCCGAGCCCCGCAACGACCGCAACGACGCCGCCGATAATAAAGCGACGGCGGGTCATGGCGTCGTGCCGGGCCTGCTCCAGGATCTCTCGCGCGCGCTCGCCGGCGACGTCGACCTTAAGGTGCGTGCCAGAATCGATATCAATTGCGGCCTCGTCTCCTGCACCCTCGCGGTCCTCAGATTCTGCAGCGGGGAGGTATGTCGAGAGCACCTCGAGCATCTGCTGCTCGGTAGGGCGATCGCCCTGTTCGACCGAAATGCCTTTCATGATGATCTGGACAAGCGCTTTGTCGCCCTCGCAGCGCGGCTCGAGCGGCGCCGGCTTGGTCTTGGTCTTTATGAGGTAGAACGAGCCGGTCGCCGCGGCACCCGTCGACTCAACATCGAACGGCTTGCGACCGCTGTAGAGCTGGTACAGAATGCTCGAAAGCGCATAGACGTCGATCGCGGGCGAGCGGCGAAGGGCCGCGATGCCTTCGATATCCTGCGTGAGCATTTCGGGCGCGGCGTATGCGGGCGTGGCAAAGCGCCAGATGTCGGCGCGCCGGGTGATCGTGTCGTCGCCGAGGGCCATGGTCGCGGAGCCCATGTCGATGAGGCAGGGGTCAAAGGAGCAATCGGCAATCTGCTGCTCGAGCGTTCGGCTGGTGGTGCGGAACATGATATTGGCAGGCGACAGGTCGCGATGGATGACCGGATTCACGAGGCCTTGGGTCATCAAGAGCGCGCGAAGTACGGCGTTTCCGACGGCGGCGACCATCTGGGTGGTCAGCCCGCCCGAGGCGTCGTGCGGAAGCAAGGGCAGCGCCTGCTTGAGCGAGGTGCCCTCGACCCACTCCATGAGGATGAGCGGGTCGTTCTCGCACGATCCGTAGCCATAGACGCGCGGAAATCCGCGCAGGTGCGAGACGGTACACAGATGACGGTACTCCTCGAACAGCGCGGCGGTGCTGGCCAGGTGCGCAGCCGCTTGCTCGGCAGAGCGATCGGGCGTCTGGTCGGAAAGGATGGCGTTGTCCTTGAGCAGCTTGACGGCAAAGACCTCGCCGCTCGTGTTGGTCGCGCGCAGCACGTGCCCGATATTGCCGCCGTCACGGTATGCCGTCTGAAGAATAAGCGTCATAAACCGGCGCTTGGCGTCGTCCTCGGCACTGGGGTCGACTGCCACGGCGGTATCGAACGTGTCGAGACGGATGAGTTTGTCGCCATAGGCGCTATCGGTAGTATCCATGGCGTTCCTTTGTCTGGCATGGGTTGCCGCGCGTATACGTGAGCAGTGCGGATATCGGTAAAGTACCATGATAACCGCACTGCCCACGTATACCGCTGAGTATTGTCGTTTACGACGCAGAAGGTAGAAGACAAAAGACGGACGGCGGCCGTCTTTCGATCGCCGTCCGCGCTAGTCCACAATGACAAGGAATGTCGTATAGAGACCCAGATGGAGCCTGTCGCTGTTTTCGATTTCCACCGGGGGATAGATCTTGCCGGGCTCGCGTTGGTCGCGCGGCGGCTCAATCACAATATCGCCGTCGCCTGCACCCGATTCGAGCACTGTGCCGTTGGTCGACCCAAGGCCCTGGGCGTACCAGCGTCCGCCTTCGAGCCAAATGCGGAGATGCTCGCGCGATGCGTCGGCGCCTACATCGGTGATGCTGGGCGAGGTTTTGGGCAAGGACCCAATTACCGTGCCGCGCGGGTCACGCGTAAGGGGGTGGATCTGCATGTCAACGCAGTTGTCGGCATGTGTCCTGAGCAGACCGAGGTTGGGGGCGACGGTGCGCGGCTGCTCCAGGCTGCCAGTAAAGCCACGTCCGACGGTAGTTTCGGTGGTGCCAAAGTGCCCGCCTGTCTTGCTGTCGCAAAAGCGCTCGACGGTAGCCACGCCTTGGATGGGGTCGGCGAGCGCCCCCGTTGCCACAAAGAGCATAAGGTAAAGCGTACTCTTCTCGCGCACGGCATTGCCGTCAAAGTTGTCGATGTGATTGAGGGCATTTGCATATAGGCGGCTGTCCAACTTGTAGCTGGCGAGAGCCGACATCATTTCGTTGGCGGCCGGGCCGCGATAGTGCTCGGCGATTGCCTGATAGGCGGACTCGCCGCCGCCGAGCTTGCTGCAGATTGCCGCGGAAAGATTGAGCGTGGTGACGGCAAAGTCGCTGTAGATGGCGGGCGCGCACTGGTCAGGCTCGCGATGGACGATGTAACGGGTGAGATACGAGCGGTTGGAAGAGCATTTCTCGAGCAGGGTACTGCCGAGATAAGAGTTTCCATTGATGAGCATTCGGGCGATCTCGAGATGTTTAAGACCGCCGAACGAGCGAATATCGTTATAGAGGACCGAGCAAGGCGTCTCTGCTGCCACGGATACCTCCTTTGATTGCTTCCTGGCCAATAAGGCGATAGGAATTAATGGCCCCCGGTGGGCGACGTATTAAATGGCTGCGCAATATGTAGCGTAACCAAAGCAACATTATAGGCCACATGTTCGAAATTGCAGGAAGAGCGAGAGATTTGGTTTGGACTGGACGGAAATCCCCCTCTGTCTTGATCTATAACAATTGGGACCGATTTTGCTCCGTAACTGTTACAGATTGAGACGTTTGTGAACCGTGCCGACCGTTTGTCTCGATCCGTAACATGTAGACCCGGTTTTGCTCCGTAATTGTTACAGATTGAGACAATCGGTCCGGGCCCGCCCCGTCATCTGTGGTTTACGTGGGGGCATGCGAAGCGCGGGTATACTAACCGGCGGCGAATCTGCTCCATCGCTTAGGGCCGCTGCGTCTGGACGGCGCGTGATAGGGCTGCCAAAGCGATCGCCAGCGTGCTGAGCAACGTCCTCTCTGTGCGCACCTGTTTTTGTATGTATTAGCGCACTACCAAGCACGCTCGCGCGGCCGCATGCCGTGCCCATAACGCGTGCAGATAAGGAACAACAACATATGCGTAATTCTGTATCCGACGTCACGGACGCCGAGATTCTGGACGAGGCCCGCGAGGCCATGACCCAGGCTGCCTTCGATGCTGCCGACGAGGCCAGCGCCGCCGAGACCGTTGAGTCCGCGACCGAGAGCCTGCCCGCCTTTGACGAGCTGGGACTTTCGGACGAGATGCTTCGTGCCATCGAGAACCTTGGCTACACGGCGCCCACGCCTGTCCAGGCTGGCTCGATTCCCGTTGTGCTCGAGGGCCGCGACCTGCTTGCCGCCGCTCAGACCGGCACCGGCAAGACGGCTGCCTTTTTGCTGCCGACCATGAACAACCTGGAGCACATCGCTCCGCCCAAGCCCGTGCGCGAGCGCGGAGGCCGCAACCGCCGTCGCGGCGCCAAGAAGCCCGAGGGCAACGGTCGCGGTCCCTTGATGCTCGTCATCACCCCCACGCGCGAGCTTGCCCAGCAGATCGACGAGGTCGCGAGCAAGATCGCCGACGTTACCGGCCATGTTGCCGTGACCGTCGTGGGCGGCGTGAGCTACAAGCCCCAGACCGCGGCGCTCAAGTACGGCTGCGACATCCTGGTCGCCACGCCGGGCCGTCTGGTCGACCTGATCGAGCAGGGCGCCTGCCACCTGGACGAGGTCAAGGTGCTGGTGCTCGACGAGGCCGATCGCATGCTCGATATGGGCTTTTTACCCGCCGTCCGCCGCATCGTGCGCGAGACGCCGGCCGAGCGCCAGACGCTGCTGTTCTCGGCTACGCTCGACGAGGAGGCCGTGGGCGAGATCACCGACCTGGTGAGCGACCCGGCCCGCGTGGAGATCGCGCCCGCTACATCGACCGCCGACACCGTCGACCAGTTTGTGTTCCCGGTGTCCATCGAGGCCAAGAACAACCTGCTGCCCGAGTTCCTCAAAAAGGAGGGCCCGGAGCGCACTATCGTCTTTATGCGCACCAAGCACCGCGCCGACAGCTGCTGCCGTCGCTTGGAGCGTAAGGGCATCAAGGCCGCCGCGATTCACGGCAACCGCAGCCAGGCGCAGCGCGAGCGCGCGCTTTCGGCCTTCCGCGACGGCACCGTCGACGTACTGGTGGCGACCGACGTGCTCGCCCGCGGCATCGACATCAGCGACGTGCGCTACGTCGTGAACTTTGATGTGCCGGCCGAGCCGACCGACTATATCCACCGCATTGGCCGTACGGGCCGCGCCGGCGAGCTGGGGTGGGCCATCACGTTTGTGACCGAGCAGGATGTCGATGAGTTCTACGAGATCGAGAAGCTCATGGACAAGACGGCCGACATCTACGGGGCCGGCGACCTGCATGTGGGTCCCAACCCGCCCGCGGTTGACCCCGAGCGCGACCCTGCCGCCTTTAAGGTGAAGAAGAAGACCAAGCGCGGCAAGTCCAAGAGCAAGAAGAAGCTTGAGCAGGCGCGTCGCGACGGCAAGCGCAACGGCGACGATTACGGCGATGTTGCCGGTCGTTCCAACCGCGGTCGCGACGAGCGCCGCAGCGACGGCGAGCGTCCGGGCCGTCCCAAGCGCGGCGGCAAGACCCGCGTGCGCGAGGGCGTTCAGGCTCGCGTGGACGAGGCTGTGGAGAGCGTGGCCCGCGAGGTAGCTGCCGAGGAGCGCGGGGGTGCTGCTGCCGTCGAGCAGACCCCACGCGGCAACCGTGCCGAGCGCCGTGCCAAGCAGTTCCAGGGCGAGGCGCATCGCCGTCGCCGCGAGGACGAGGACCGTGGTGGCCGTCGTCGTGTTGAGCGCGAGGACGAGGGCCGCGGTTCGCGCGGCGGCAAGCGCGGCTCGGGTGACCGTCGTCGTTCCGGTCGCAATGACGAGCGCAGTGGCCGTGGCGGCGAAGGCCGTGGTTCGCGTGACGAGCGCGGCGTCCGTGGCGGCGAGCGTCGCGAGGGTGCTCGTGGCAACGGTGGCCGCAGCGGCGCCGGTCGTTCGAATGAGTCGCGCGATCGTCGCGACCCGCGTGCCAGCCGCGATCGTCGCGATGATTGGCGCAACTACGACGACACCCGCGAGGAGCGCCGTGGCGGCTACCGCGGCGGGCGTGGTGACAACCAGGCCGGTTCCCGCGGCGGTCGCGCCGGCGGTCGCGATAACCGTGGCAGCTATGGTAACAATCGTGGCGGCAATCGCGGCGGCAGCTCCCGTCGTCCCGGCGACGGCGGCGGCAAGCGCAGATAACATACGCATCGCACGCTAGCGTGAGACAAACAAAAGGGCCGAGCAACAACGCTCGGGCCCTTTTGTTTACCGTGTCCATCGCTAATCCAAACGCGATTTTCTCGGGAATGCATCTGGGGGATGCCGAGGACCTATTTTCTGTCATGCGGCAATGGGTCCCATGGGGTGCGTCGTGCATTTTTTGGAGTATTCAGCAGCTCTAGTTGGTTGCATACGATTCGGTATTGCCAACGGCGGCCTTCGGATATCCCTAGCGAGCGTTCCGAGTCAGATTTCGCCGTTTTCCGGAGCAGGGGCGCGTCATTCTCGCCATGTCGGGACTTAGAATGATACGGCGCCCTACAGTTTTGCCCACCCGCGGCGGTGCTGGCGCGGTCACGTTGCAGAATACTCCGTTTTTTGCACGGGCCAGGATGGGGTACCTCAGGAGAACACGGCGGTATCCCGTAAATATATACAATCTGTACCGTAATTAATACAAAACGAAGAGGCAGACAGCGTAGGGTGGGTGCATTGGGGTGTTTGGTGCACCAAAACGTGGATCCCACGTACCGTATACTCTGGCTGGATGTGAAAACGGCTTGACGCGTCGCCAGGCGTAGGGGGAGGGTGCCTCGATGGACGTATTCGAAATTGTGTTTAGTCCGACGGGTGGAACGCGGAAGGTGTCTGGCCTTGTGGCCGGGGCGCTGGACAAAAATACCGTTACCGTCGATCTGACCGATAGCGGGCTAGATTTCAGCGCCGTCTCGATGACTGAGGACGACGTGGCCGTAATCTCTGTGCCGGCGTATGCCGGTAGAATCCCGGCTGTGGTGGCTGACCGGTTGGGCATAGTGCGCGGCAACGGGGCTCGGACTGTTTTGGTTTGTGTATACGGAAACCGCGCGTTTGAGGACACGCTCGTAGAGTTGGAGGACGTTGCGAAGCGCGCCGGATTTAGGGTGGTCGCAGCGGTTTCTGCTATTGCTGAGCATTCCGTTGCTCGTCAGTTTGCTGCTGGGCGACCGGATGCGCAGGATGCGGCGCAGCTCGCAGAGTTTGCGCAGCAAATTCAGCAGAAGCTGTTGGCTGAGGATGCATCCGAGCCCTCTATTCCCGGCAATCGTCCTTATAAACAAGCTGGAGGTCACCGCATGGCACCCGAGGCAACAGAGGATTGCGTCTCCTGCGGTGCATGCGCCGCGGCGTGCCCCGTTTGCGCTATCGACAAGGGCGACCCCAAGCGAGCAGCTGACGAGGCGTGTATCTCCTGCATGCGCTGCATCGCCGTATGTCCGCGAGGCGCTCGCAAGCTTGATCCCAACAAGCTATCCGCTGTTTCCCAGATGCTGAGCAAGGTTTGCGTCGTGCGGAAGGAATGCGAACTCTTCATCTAGCGCATACGAAATTGGTGCAATGGGGCCAGAGCAAGGAGTGTCCCTGGGTGCCGGCAGAAAAGGAACGTCCCCAAGTGCCGCTTAAATACCGTTTATCGAAGAAAAAATACCGCTCACCGGTCATAATGATTGTTCTGGCTTTGGGCTTGTCTACAATAGCTCCCGTAAAAAGAAATGCGGAAGGTTACCGAGTCCCTCGGACGTGGGCCTAACCAAAGTCTTTGAACGGATGTGTCTCTATGGACGCATTCGCTTGATTTTGGTTGGGCTATATTTATGAAGGGACATGCCACCATGGGTTTCTTTTCTCGCCTGATGGGCGGTTCGGATGAGCAGAAGACTGCAACTTCCGAGTTCGAAATCCTCGCTCCCGTTTCCGGCGAGCTTGTTCATCTGGAAAAAACCAATGACCCCGCTTTTAGCAGCCGTGCCGTGGGCGATGGCGTTGCCGTGGTTCCCCAAGAGGGAACGGTGTGCGCTCCTGTCTCCGGTACCGTCGCGGCGCTGTTCCCGACCGAGCACGCGCTGGGTATCATGTCCGACGACAGCTCTGCTCAGGTGATGCTGCATATCGGAATCGACACTGTTAAACTTGAGGGCAAGGGCTTCCATGCGCTTGTTGCTCAGGGTGACCATGTCGACGCGGGCCAGCCCCTCGTCGAGGTCGATTTCGACGCGGTCCGCGCCGCCGGCTTCGATCCCACGGTCTTCGTTATCGTGTGCGAGCGTTCGGAGAACTCGACTCTTCGTGAGCACGCTTCCGGCCCTGTTGCTGTTAAAGAGCCTGTCGTCTGGCTTTCCGAGTAAATTCTTGTGGTGGGAACCGTGGTTATCAAGCGAGTTTTCAACAACAACGTCGCAATGGTCACTTCGGACGATGGCTCTGAGCTCATCGTCATCGGTCGAGGCCTCTGCTTTGGCCGTCATGCCGGCGATGCCATCGACGAGGCATCGGTCGAAAAGACCTACGCGTTGCAGGAGGGAACTTCTCAGGATTCGCGTACGATTGACCGCTTGGCACATCTTTTAGAGTCCATCCCCACCGTCAACCTCGTGATTTCCGAGGACATCGTTCAGATGCTTCGTCGAGAGCTCAATGTTGATATCAACGACAAGATTCTCATTGCTCTCGCAGACCATATCAGCCTTGCTTTGGAGCGCGAGCGCAAGGGCGTCCCCTGCGAGAATCCGTTGCTGCTCGAGATCCAGCAGTTCTATCGCAAGGAGTATGCGCTTGCGGGCCGTGCGCTGCAGATTGTCAAGGAGTATATGGGCATCCAGATGAGCGAAGAAGAGCAGGGTTTTATTACGCTGCATATCGTCAACGCCACCATGCCGCAACGCTCCGACCGTCTCATCATCTCGGTCCAGCTTGTTCGCGACGTGCTCACGATTGTTTCCGAGCGCTATGCTACGACCCTCGATGACACCTCGCTGCCCTATGAGCGTTTCGTTCGTCACCTGCAGTTTTTCGCACAGCGAGCGCTCGATCCTGCGGCCGGGCAAATCAATGGCGACGCGCTGTTCCGAATCGATGAAACGGCGTATCCGTGCGCATTCTCGTGCGCGGACGCCATAGCTGCCCACTTGTCGTCTACCTATAACGTTGTCGTTACCGATGCCGAGAAGAGTTATCTCGCATATCACATTGTTAACCTGCTTGGAGAACCTGGTCTCTAGGCATAACGTGCCCACACATCGATTGATATAAGGCAGGGCTCACGGTCTTGTCTAGGGCACATCTGTCTTAATTTGCGGAAAAGGAAGGGGAGTACCGCTATGACCGCAAAAAAGAAGTTCAATTTCAAAGCGCCGTTGGAGGTGTTCGCGAAGTCAATCGTCCAGCCGATGATGTATCTCTCGGTTGCCGGCATTCTGCTCATCGTGGGCATTATTCTGACCAACAAGACCATTTGCGCCTTGATCCCCGTACTGGGCTCCGGTCCGTTCCAGCTTGTGGGCACCGTTGTCTATCAGTCGCTGATGTTTATCATCAACAACCTCTCGATTCTGTTCTGCGTGGGCATCGCCGGCGCCATGGCAAAGAAGAACAAGGGCCATGCTTCGCTGATTGCCCTGATGTCGTTCTTCCTGTTCCTGCAGGCTAACAACATCGTGCTCAACGCCACCGGCTCTCTTGCCGAAGCGAGCGGCATGCTCGGTCTTACCGGAACCGGCCAGAGCACCGTTATGGGCATTCAGGTGCTCGATACCGGCGTGTTTGGCGGCATCATTCTTGGTTGCATCACCGGTGCCGTGTTCAACAAGTACTCGAACAAGCAGTTCCCCATTGCCCTTTCGATGTTCTCGGGCGTTCGTTTTCCGTTCCTGATCATGATCATCATTTCCTGGATCATGGGTGCTGGCTTCTGCATCGTTTGGCCTCCGGTTCAGGGTGCCATCTCCTCCGTTGCCGGCATCATTAAGGAGTCGGGCAACATCGGTCTGTTTATCTACGGCATGCTCAACAAGCTGCTCGTTCCTACCGGTCTGCATCACCTCATCTACACCCCGTTCCAGTTCTCCGATGTGGGCGGCACCCTGACGCTGGGCGATCAGGTTATCGCCGGCGCCTATCCCATCCGTGTTGCCGAGATGGCAATGACGGGCCAGCCCTTCTCCGATAGCACCTATTTCAACAGCTACACCTTCAACAACCTGTGGCCCTACATCGGTATCGGTCTCGCCTTTATCTTCACCGCTTACAAGGGGAACAAGGATAAGACCAAGGCCGTTATCATCCCGCTGATCATCACCGCCGTGCTCTCCTGTGTCACCGAGCCCATGGACTTCCTCTTTGTCTTTGCCGCTCCCGTGCTCTTTGTTGTTCACTCGGTTCTTTCCGGTATCTTCCTGGTCCTGCTCAAGGTCCTCTCCGTGCCCGCTTCGACTGCAGGCGGCATCATCAACATCGTGGTTTCCAACCTGGTCCTTGGTGTCGATAAGACCAACTGGCCGATGATGCTCGTGCTCGGAGTCGTCAACGCCGCTCTGTACTTCTTCCTCTTCACCTTCCTTATTAAGAAGCTCAACCTCCACACGCCTGGCCGCGAGGAGGAGTCCGAGCTCGCCGAGTCCGTTGCCGAGGGCGAGGCCGCCGCGTCTGTCGCGGTGAAGCAGGGCGCTGTTGCCGCAGCTCCCGCAGAGGGCGTCGATGCAGGTATTGCCGACCTGGTCGCAGGTCTTGGCGGCAAGGACAACATCGAGGAGCTCGAGAACTGCTTTACACGTCTTCGCGTGAACGTTAAGAACCCGGACCTCATCGATGAGAACCTCATCAACCACGTGCCCAACAGCGGCATCAACCGCAACGGCAACAATATCCAGATCATCTTTGGCATGAAGGTCGCCGAGATGCGCGACAAGGTCGAAAACGCAATTGAGAAGGAGCAGTAAACAATGATCATTACTCTGTGTGGTGGCGGATCCACCTTTACCCCTGGCATCGTCAAGTCCATCGCTCTGCGCAAGGACGAACTCGACGTTGACGAGATTCGTCTGTACGACATCAACGAGGAGCGCCAGCGCAAGATCGGCGTGCTCGTGGACTGGATTCTGCACGAGGACCTCGGCCTGGACATCAAGCTCACGGTGACCACCGACAAGGAGACGGCTTTTGCCGACGCGAGCTTCGTGTTTGCCCAGATGCGCGTGGGCGGCTACGCCATGCGCGAGCAGGACGAGAAGATTCCGCTGCGCCATGGCTGCGTGGGCCAGGAGACCTGCGGTTGCGGCGGCCTTGCCTACGGCATGCGCACCATCTTCCCCATGGTCGAGCTGATCGATGACGTTGAGAAGTACGCCAAGAAGGACTACTGGATTCTCAACTACTCCAACCCTGCCGCCATCGTGTCCGAGGGCTGCCGCGTGCTGCGTCCTAATGCTCGCATCATCAACATCTGCGACATGCCGATCGCGATCATCGATGTGGTTTGCGCCGCACTCGATATCGACAAGAAGGATGTCGAGTACGATTACTTTGGTCTCAACCACTTTGGTTGGTTCACCTCGATCCGCCACAAGGGCGAGGAGGTGCTCCCGCAGCTGCGCGAGTACATCAAGGAGCATGAGATTCTGCTGCCCGACTCCTACCTCAAGGGCATGGGCTCGCTCATGGCAAAGAAGCCCGAGGAGGCCACTGACGAGCACCCCGAGCAGAACCGCCACACCAAGGGCAGCTGGTACTACGTCTGGAAGGGCGAGTACGAGATCATGGAGTGCTTCCCGGAGTACCTGCCCAACACGTATCTGAACTACTACCTGCAGCAGAAGGAGTTCGTCGAGCATTCCAACCCCGAGCGCACCCGTGCTAACGAGGTTGAGGAGACGCGTGAGAAGAACCTCTTCGACGGCATCGACCACTACGAGAAGACGGGCGAGATCGACGAGAGCACGTTCTATGCGGGCAGCCACGGCGACTGGATTGCCGATCTGGCTATCGCTCTGAAGAACGACACCAAGCAGCGCTTCCTGGTCATTTGCGAGAACAAGGGCGCTATCCCCAACATGCCCTACGACGCTATGGTCGAGCTGCCTGCCTACATTGGCAAGAATGGCCCCGAGGTCATCAGCCGCGACAACATTCCTCTGTTCCAACAGGGCCTCATGATGCAGCAGCTGAACTCCGAGAAGCTCGTGGTCGAGGCTACGATCGAGGGTTCTTACGAGAAGGCGCTCAAGGCCTTTACGCTGAACAAGACCGTGCCTTCGATGAAGGTCGCCAAGGAGGTTCTCGACGACATGATCGAGGCCAACAAGGGTTACTGGCCCGAGCTTAAGTAAAAGCAACAGGGTCGCTGGCCGCATACCTGGAGCAATGCCCCGTCCACGTGATTGCGTGGGCGGGGCATTGTCATTTGGTAACGCGTTTTACCAAATATGGCATTTATCTGCGGTAATGTTCTATTTCACCGCCGAGGGTGACATTTCATACCGCCTGCCGAACTGCATGGAGACCTAACAACTTTTTAGGTCAGTGTTGTGCGTGTAGCAACTTCGCCCGGCCTCGCCTCCGGGCTGCCATGTGAGAGGGGATCTTATGGCTCGACTGCACGTAATGGAACGCAGCCACGCTCAGGCCGTCATGGACGACCTGCACGATGCGCTCGGACGCCGTCTGGCGGTGAGTTCGCTCGCCCCGTGCCCCGTTGAGTTTACGGCAGCGCTCGTCAATCTGTGCTCCACCCAGAGCTGCGGCAAGTGCACGCCCTGCCGCGTGGGCCTGAGCGCGCTGAGCGACCTGCTCGCCGATGTGCTCGAGGGCCGCGCCGACGAGTCCACGCTCAGCTTGATTGAGCGCACCGCCCGCACCATCTACCTTTCGAGCGACTGCGCCATCGGCTACGAAGCTGGCGCCATGGCACTCACGGCCATTCGCGGCTTCCGCGACGATTTTGAGCATCACATCCGCGAGCACTCCTGCGGCTTTGACCGCGAGGCCCGCGTCCCGTGCGTTTCGGGCTGCCCGGCGCACGTCGACATTCCCGGGTACATTTCGCTGGTCGAGGCCGGCCGCTATGCCGACGCCGTCAAGGTCATCCGCAAGAACAATCCGCTGCCGCTCGTCTGCGGCCTGGTGTGCGAGCATCCCTGCGAGATGCACTGCCGCCGTGGCATGGTCGACGACCCCATGAACATCCTCGCCCTCAAGCGTTTTGCCGTCGAGCACAGTGACCTCAACGACCACAAGCCGCATGTAGTGGACAACACCGGCAAGCGCGTCGCCGTGATCGGCGGCGGCCCGGCCGGCCTTTCCTGCGCCTACTACCTGGCCGTGATGGGCCATAAGGTGACCATCTTTGAGCAGCGCCACCACCTGGGCGGCATGCTGCGCTATGGCATCCCCAGCTATCGTCTGCCGCGCGAGCGCCTGCAGGCCGAGATCGACTGGATCTTGAGCGCCGGCATCGACGTTGAGCTCGATCACTCCGTCAACGGCGAGGAACTTGCCCGCCTGTGCGACGAGTTCGATGCCGTCTACCTGGCCATTGGCGCCCACAGCGATAAGAAGCTCGGCCTTCCGGGCGAGGAAGCGCTCGGCGTGGAGTCGGCCGTCAAGATGCTGCGCGCCATCGGCGACGACGAGCTGCCCGACCTGAGCGGCCAGCGCGTGTGCGTCATCGGCGGCGGCAACGTGGCCATGGACGTGGCGCGCTCCGCCGTGCGCTGCCGTGCCGAAAAGGTGAGCATCGTCTACCGCCGTCGCATCTGCGACATGACGGCCCAGGACGCCGAGATCGCCGGCGCCCAGGCCGAGGGCTGCGAGGTGCTGGAGTTGACCGCCCCGCTCGCTATCGAGACGGGCGAGGAAGGTCGCGTGAGTGGCCTGCGCGTGCAGCCGCAGATTATCGGCGAGCCCCGTCGTGGGCGTCCGGCCCCGCGTGCCGCCGCCACGCCCGAGCGCGTCATTCCCTGCGAGCGCGTGTTTGTGGCCATTGGCCAGGACATCGATTCCAGGCCGTTTGAGGACATGGGCATCGCTTGTAAGTGGGGCTGCGTGGTCACCGATTCGGATGGCGCCGTGCCCAACTTCGATGGCCTCTTTAGCGGCGGTGACTGCCAGACCGGTCCCGCCACCGTCATCCGTGCCATCAACGCCGGCCGCGTGGCTTCGGCAAATATCGACCGCTACCTGGGCTTTGACCACAAGATCAAGCTCGAGGTCGAGCTGCCGACCGTCCAGTTTAAGGGCAAGCATGAGTGCGGCCGCTGCGAGCTGGGCGAGCGCGAGGCCGGCGAGCGTATTCACGATTGGGATCTGGTCGAGCAGGGTCTCACCGAGCAGGAGGCGCGCCAGGAGGCGAGCCGCTGCCTGCGTTGCGATCACTTTGGCTTTGGCGCGTTCCGCGGAGGGAGGAACCTGGAATGGTAGAGCCCAACAACACCACCGTCAGCGACAACACCGAAAACGGAGCGCATAACATGGTCAAGCTCACTATCGATAATTGCGAGGTCGTGGTTCCCGAGCACACCACGATCCTGGATGCGGCCAAGTCCGTCAGCATCCAGATTCCCACCCTGTGCTACCTGCGCGATCTAAACGAGATCGGCGGCTGCCGCGTATGCGTGGTCGAGGTTGAGGGCTGCGACCAGCTGGTTGCCGCCTGCAACAACTACGTGCTCGACGGCATGGTGGTCCACACCAACAGCCCCAAGGCCCGCGAGGCGCGTCGCACCAACGTGCAGCTGCTGCTGTCCCAGCACGACTCGCGCTGTACGAGCTGCGTGCGCAGTGGTAACTGCAACCTGCAGACCATCGCCAACGACCTGGGTATCTTCTATCTGCCGTACGAGCAGCACCTGGCGCGCGAGGGCTGGGACTTCGATTTCCCCATCATCCGCGATAACGACAAGTGCATCAAATGCATGCGCTGCATCAAGGTGTGCGAGAGCGTGCAGGGCTTAGGGATTTGGGACCTGACCAACCGCGCCACGCATACCGCCGTGGGCACCCGCGGGCGTGCGCCGATCGGCAAGACCGATTGCGTCGCGTGCGGTCAGTGCATCACGCATTGCCCGACGGGCGCCCTGCGCGAGCGTGACGATACCGAGACCGTGTTCGACGCCATCGCCGATCCCGACAAGATCGTACTGGTGCAGATTGCGCCGGCCGTGCGTAGCGCCTGGGGCGAGGAGCTCGGCATTCCGCGCGAGGAGGCCACCGTTGAGCGCCTGGCTTGCGCCCTGCGCCGCGTTGGCTTTGAGTACGTGTTCGACACCGATTTCTCGGCCGACCTCACCATTATGGAGGAGGGCTCCGAACTGCTCGAGCGCCTAGGGAAGGCCGTCAAGGGCGAGGGCGACACCCACGGCTGGCCCATGTTCACGAGCTGCTGCCCGGGCTGGGTACGCTTTGTGAAGGCACGTTACCCCGAGTTTGTCGACAGCCTGTCCACGTCAAAGTCGCCGCAGCAGATGTTCGGCGCCATCGCCAAGACCTACTACGCCAAGGTGCTGGGCGTGGAGCCCGAGCGTCTGTTCGTGGTGTCCGTTATGCCGTGCACGGCCAAGAAGGCCGAGCGTGCGCTGCCGAGCATGATGGGCGAGGGCGGCGCGCCCGACGTGGACGTTGCACTGACGGTGCGCGAGATGGTGCGCATGATCCGCGCGAGCCACGTGAGCGTGGACACGCTTACCGAGGAGCCGCTTGATACGCCGCTGGGCTTTGGCACGGGCGCGGGTGTGATCCTTTGGCCGCCAGCGGGCGGCGTGATGGAGGCCGCCGTGCGCTCGGCCTATTACCTGGTGACGGCAGAACCCCGACGCCGACTTCTTCACCGACGTGCGCGGTCTGGACGGCTGGAAGGAAGCAGTGGCCGATATCGAGGGCACCAGGGTGCGCGTCGCCGTGGCGCACGGACTGGGCAATGCCGCCCGCCTGCTCGACGCGATTCGCGACGGCCGTGCGAGCTATGACTTCGTCGAGGTCATGGCGTGCCCGGGCGGCTGCGTCGGTGGCGGCGGTCAGCCCATTCACGACGGCTGCGAGCTGGCGGCAGAGCGTGGCCAGGTTCTTTGGGACCTCGATGCGGCAGCGGACATTCGCTTCTCGCACGAGAATCCCGATGTTCAGGCATGCTATCGCGAGTTCTTGGGTGCGCCGCTCTCGCCGCTGGCCGAGGAGTTGCTGCATACCGATCATCACGCGTGGACGATGCCCAACGAAGGGATGTGCTAACGATGCGCGCGTTTGAATTTGAGCTTTCGCGCCGAGGGTTTGCCTCGGCGCTTGCCGCGGGCGCGCTGTCGCTTGCGTTGGCTGGCTGCAGCGGCGGGGCTGCGGGGGCGGGCTCCTCTGCGGGCTCTGCCGGGTCTGCGCCGAGCGCCGCTGCCGCCGAGTCGGTCGAGGTGCACGTCGCCTCGCTCAAGGGGCCGACGTCAATCGGTCTGGTGCAGTTTATGGACCAGGCAGCGAGCGGCGAGACAGATAACGAGTTCGACTTTGCGATCAGCGCCGCTGCCGACGAGATCGTGCCCAAGGTCATTCAGGGCGATGTCGATATTGCCCTGGTGCCCGCCAACGTGGCGAGCGTGCTCTACAACAAGACCGAGGGCGCGGTGCAGGTCATCGACATCAATACGCTCGGCGTGCTGAGCGTGGTGACGGGCGACGCGGGCGTGATCTCGTTTGGCGACCTGGCGGGCCGTACCGTCTACATGACGGGCAAAGGCACAACGCCGGAGTACGTCATGAACTACCTGCTGGAGCGCGCGGGCCTGACCGGCCAGGTGACGCTCGAGTTTAAGAGCGAGCCCACCGAGGTGCTGTCGGCGTTGCTTGCCGATCCGTCTGCCGTGGGCGTGCTGCCGGAGCCGTTCAAGACCGCTGCTATCGCCAAGAGCGAGGGCAAGCTGTCGGCACCGGTGAGCCTGACCGATGTGTGGGACGAGCTGGCAGGAGACACGGGCTCGCGCTTGCTGACGGGTGTGACCGTGGTGCGCCGCGCGTTTGCCGAGGAACATCCCGAGGCCGTGGCGGAATTCCTGAGCTGCCATGAGGCGAGCGTGAAGGCTGTCAATGCGGCGCCGTCAGACTGGGCGCAGGCCGTGGTCGATGCGGGCATCGTGGATAACGCCACGATTGCCGAAAAGGCGATTCCCGGGTGCATGCTCGTGTGTCAGACGGGCAAGGATATGAAGGCGGCACTTAGCGGGTATCTGCAGGTGCTGTCCGACGCGGACGCGAGTGCCGTGGGTGGTAAACTTCCGGCTGACGATTTCTACTACTTGGAGTAGCCCGTGCGTGCGTTTGCTCGACAAATGACAGAGCGTATGAAGGCGGTGGCGGCAGCAGGTGCCGTCGCCGCCTTTTGGCTTGCCGTGTGGGTGCTGGTGGCGGCGTTGGTAGCGCAGCCGCTGATCTTGCCGGGGCCGGGTGCTGTTGCCTTGGCGCTGCTGCGCCTGGTGTGCGATGGCGGTACCTGGGCGATTTTGGCGGGCTCGGGCGCGCGAATATTGGGCGGACTGGTGTTTGCCGCGGTGTGTGGCGGCGTGCTTGCCGGGATTTCGTCACGGTCGCGGGCGTTTGCGCGCCTGGTGGCTCCGGCGCTGTCGTTTGTAAAGGCGACACCGGTTGCCTGCGTGGTGGTCCTGCTGCTCATTTGGTTGGGGTCGGCGCGCGTGAGCATCGCCGCGGTCTTTTTGATGGCACTTCCAGGCGTGTTTTTTTCGCTGGTCGAGGGCTTGGCGCAAGTGGATAAGCCGCTGAAGCAGATGTTCCGCCTGCATGGCGTGCGGGGCTGGCGACTGTTTTGCGCCCACACCTGGCGCGAAGTCCTGCCGTTTGTGCTTTCGTGCGCCCGCGCCGTGATTGGCATGAGCTGGAAGGCCGGTGTGGCGGCGGAGCTGATCGGCATGGCGACGGGCACCGTGGGCGAACGCATCTATCAGGCGAAGCTGCTCATCGAGACGGCTGACCTACTGGCTTGGACCGTGCTAGTCGTGGCGGCATCGTGGGCATGCGAGCGTGTGCTGGTGTGGTTGCTGCGGGCTTCGGGACCCGCGGCGTGGCGTGCGGCGGTGCTGTCGCATGGACGCGGCTTGCACGGGCGTGCGGGCGGTTCTGCTGGCGGCAGGGCTGCGGCGGAGCTTGCGCTTGCTGTGGGCGATCGTGCACCCTGGGCGCCGGCGCTCGACGGACTGGTACTTCATGTGTCTGCCGGTGGGCGCGCCTGCGTGATGGGCGCCTCGGGCGTGGGCAAGTCGACGTTGCTTGCGCTGGCGGCGGGGGAGTGCACGCCGTGCTCGATGGTGTTTCAGGATGCACGCTTGGTCGAGTCCGCCGCGGCGCTGGATAACGTGCTAGTGTGCGCCGATGCACGCGTGGACGCCTCGAGTGCTGCGGCCCTGTTGCGCCTGCTGGTGCCGGGGGTCGATGTACATGCTCGCGTGGCCGAGCTTTCGGGCGGGCAGCGCCGTCGCGTCGAGATCGCTCGAGCCCTGCTGTGCCCGGGCGGCGCGGTGATTCTTGACGAGCCCTTTACCGGTTTAGATACCGCTGCGCGCGACGCATGCGCCGAGGTCGTGCTCGACTTGCTCGACGGCCGTATGCTGCTGCTTGCATCGCACGATGTCGCCGACGCTCAGGCCCTCGATATCTCGGACATCATCACGCTCTAAATACCTACTCAGCAACAAAATGATTCGTTTTCCTCCGCCCCCATGGGGTCGGGTGTGCTATTCTATCTGCGGGGTAATACTTAGGAATACCAAGTAATACCAACGCAGCAGAAACAAACTCCGGATGCGGGCCAATCGGGTTGCCTTCACGGCCCGTCGCCCAGCCGCGTGGCCCGCATCTATCCGCACCACCGTCGTTTCAAAAAGGAAGCGCCATGGCAGAACACATGACCCCGGTTGTCGCGAAGGTCTTGCCCGAGGAAAAGGCGGCCTTCGCGGCGGCAACCCAGCTCGTGGGCACCACGCCGTCCAACGCCATCCGCATGTTTATCGCCGCGTTCAATCGCTGCGGCACCTTCCCGTTCGACATTTCGCCCAACGGGGCTTTTGGCGCTGCGCCCGATTCTCATCAACAATGACTGTCCCCAAGTGCCGGGTTTTGAGGAGGTTGGCATGCTCAATGCGCTGGTTTGGGCGCTTGCCTGTTTTGGTGTCGTCGCTGCCGATATTGCCCTGAGCATTGTTTTGTTCTCCGCGCTGGACATCGTGTCGGCACTGACGGGTTTCCCGATCGACAATCTCGATATTCAATGGTTTCAGGCCGCCGCTCAGACGGCGTCGTTTTTGATGGCGCTGCTGTGGTGGCGCTATCTGTGGCCCCGCTCCTTCATGGCGCGCCGGCAAGGTGAACGCCCGCTCGGCGGGGGAGCAAATGCTGCATGGAAGCGCATCGCATGCGTTGTCGTGATCGGCCTATCCATGCAGGTGGTCATTAGCTACCTATGCGACGGCGTGCTGTCGCTGCTGCCCGAGGTTGCGGCGGACTATAGCGAGCTCGTCGAGGAAACAGGCTTGGGCGATACCAACCTTCTTGCCGTCCTGACCACGGTGCTCGGCGCTCCGTTTTGCGAGGAGTTGCTGGTGCGCGGCATTATTTTTGAGTTTTCGCTCCGAGCGTTTAATCCGCAGTGCCGCCCACTTTGGAAGTGTCGGCGTCGTGTGAGCGCGCAGAGTGGCGCCATGGTGCCCTGGGCGGCCCCAAGCACGTGGGGTATCGCCGCGGCGATTGTGCTGCAGGCGGCGATCTTCGGTTTTATGCACATGAATTGGGTACAGGGTTGCTACGCGGGTGCCGCCGGCCTCATCTTTGGTTGGGTGCTCGTGACGACCGGAAAGCTCCGCTATACGATCCTGCTGCACTTTGCCTTTAATGCCGGGTCGTATTTCATGACGTTGCTCTGGTTTGTGAACACACCGTTCGACGTGATAATCACGGTCGCTATCGCCGGCGTCATCCTCGTTGAGGCAATGCGCTCGCTGCGCCACGCGTGTGGGATGGACGCAGCGAGCGCACCGCTGCCCTAGTTGCGACGCCCGCCTCCGTTGGCGCCCTGACGCCCCTGGGCCGCGCGATTACGCCCGGCAGTGTTCTGTGCACGCGACATGCCGCCGTGGCCCTTGCTACCCTTGGGTCCCTTGCCGGCACCGCCACCATGCGGCTTGCCGCCCTTCTTGCCGGTGCCATGCCCACCGCCAGCAGATGTCTCACCCGGGCGCGGGGCACGGGGCGAATCAGGCAATGCTTGGTGTAGCCGATCAGGTCACGACGTCCGGCCTTCTCCAGCGCCTCGCGCACCAGCTTGTAGTTCTCGGGCTTGCGATACTGGATGAGCGCGCGCTGCATGGCCTTTTCGTGCGGGTCGCGCGCCACATAGATCGGCTCCATGGTGCGCGGATCCACGCCGGTGTAGTACATGCACGTCGACATGGTGGACGGCGTGGGGTAGAAGTCCTGCACCTGCTCGGGCATGTAGCCCATGTCGCGCACGGCCTCGGCGAGGTCCACGGCTTCCTTCATCGTCGATCCGGGGTGGCTCGAGATCAGATACGGCACCACGTACTGCTTAAGGCCGTATTCACGGTTCAAGCGCTCAAATTTGCGACAGAATGCATCGTAGACGGCGCGGCTCGGCTTGCCCATTACGGAGAGCACCGCGTCGCTCACGTGCTCGGGTGCCACGCGTAGCTGGCCCGAGACATGGTGCTCCAGCAGCTCGCGCAAAAACTCGTCCGAGGCATCGGCCATGGTGTAGTCAAAACGGATGCCGCTGCGGACAAAGACCTTCTTGACGCCCGGCAGCTGGCGCAGGTCGCGCAGCAGCTGCGTGTAGCCGCTCTCGTCGACCACCATGTTCTTGCACACGCTCGGCCACAGACAGCGCTTGTTCTTGCACACGCCGTGTTTGAGCTGCTTGTCGCAGGCCGGGCGGCTAAAGTTGGCCGTCGGTCCGCCCACGTCGTTGATGTAGCCCTTAAACTCGGGATCGCGCGTGAGCAGCTCGGCCTCGCGCATGATCGAGTCGTGGCTGCGCATCTGCAGCACGCGACCCTGGTGGAAGGTCAGCGCGCAAAACGAGCACTCGCCAAAGCACCCGCGGTTGGAGCTGATCGAAAACTTGATCTCGGCAAAGGCCGGCACGCCGCCCGCCGTATCGTAGTCGGGATGCCAATCGCGTGCGTAGGGGAGCTCGGCCACCTCGTCCATCTCGTCGGTGGTGAGCGTCGCCGACGGCGGGTTCTGCACCACATAGACGCTGTTGGGGTAGGGCTCTACCAGGCGGTGTCCAGTGATGGGGTCCATGTTCTGCTGCTGCACGTTAAAGCTGCGCGCGTAGTTGAGCTTGTCGGCGGCAAGGTCGTCCCAGCTGGGCAGCAGGTCGTAGTCGTAGACCTCGTCGAGCGAGCTGGTGCGGTAGACGGTGCCGTTGATATAGGTGATCTGGTCCACGGGCAGTCCCGCGTCGAGCGCGTCGGCGATCTCGACGATCGCGTGCTCGCCCATGCCGTAGATGAGGATGTCGGCGCCCGAGTCGAGCAGCACCGAGCGCTTGAGTTTGTCCTGCCAGTAGTCGTAGTGGGCCAGGCGACGCAGGCTTGCCTCGATGCCACCGATAATGATGGGGGCGTCCTTGAACGTCTGGCGGATGAGGTTGCCGTAGACCGTGACGGCACGGTTGGGGCGGTGACCCTCCTCGCCGCCGGGGGTATAGGCGTCGGTGTGGCGGCGGTGCTTGGTCACCGAATAGTGGTTGACCATGGAGTCCATGTTGCCGGCGCTGACCAAAAAGCCCAGGCGCGGCTCGCCGAGCACCGTGATGCTGGCGGGGTCGGTCCAGTCGGGCTGGCAGATGATGCCCACCTTGTAGCCGTGCGCGTCGAGTACGCGGCTGACGATGGCCATGCCAAAGCTGGGGTGGTCCACGTAGGCGTCGCCGCAGATGTAGACAAAGTCACACTGGTCCCAGCCGCGCGCGTCCATATCGGCGCGGCTGACGGGGAGGAACTTGTCGCGGCCCGGGCGCCAGGGACGGGCGGGCGCTGCCGGGGTATGAGTGGCGTGGCCGCCCTGGGCCTTACCGCCGCGCTTTTGCTGCTGGCCCTGTTTGCCCTGCTGACTGCGCTGGTTGTTCTGAGCGTGCTGAGGCTTTTTTGCCACGATCCCTCCCGGTGTTTGTATGCTGCACGTAATTGTAACCAGTCTTTTTGGGACGGGGCTAAAAAGACTGGTGGAGTACATGGGCTGGCGGATCGGCGCGTCGATGCGGGTGCCGTACCCGCCGTTTGTTTCCAGACTGTGTATCTGCGCGTTGGGGAAGCCGTCTCGCGCGCACGCCATGTTGTCAATGGGTTACAGTATGAACGGCGGCTATGTTTCCGCCAACGCACGAGAGGGTCGTCAACAAGGAGGATGCACGACGATGCAGCGTGCCAAACAGATATCGGAGTCTATTGAGCTGGGCATCATCTTGGCGCTCGCCGGTGGCTTTATGGACGTTTATTCGTACATTGGGCGCGACCATGTTTTCGCTAACGCGCAGACGGGCAACATCTTGCTGGTGGGCGTGAGCATCTCGGAAGGCAATTGGGCGCTGGCGGGGCGCTATTTCTTCCCTGTGGTGTCGTTTGCCGTAGGCATTATGCTTGCCGACCTGGTACACGAGCGGTTTGGCAGCGTGATTCACTGGCGCCAGGTGACGGTGTTCTTTGAAGCCGTCATCTTGCTGGGCGTGAGCTTTATCCCCGGTGGCGATTTCAACCTGCTCGCCAACTGCCTTACCTCGTTTGCTTGCGGTATGCAGGTCGAGAGCTTCCGCAAGATTCATGGACACGGCATCGCTACGACCATGTGCATCGGCAACTTGCGCAACGCCCTGCAAAACGTGGACGATTACATCATCACCCACAGGCGCGGCTTTTTGGAAAACGGCCTGCTCTACTTTGGCGTGATCTTTATCTTTGTGTTTGGCGCCGTGTTGGGCAACTGGTGTATTGAGCGCATGGGCCTGCACGCCATCGTTGTGGCGAGCTTGCTGCTGTTTGTCGCGTTTGCCATCATGTTCATCGACCGCGAGCGCGACTTGCGCTTACGCTGGAAGGTTGCGGCCGAGGCTTGGAAAGAGGGCTGTCGAAAGTAACCGAATGCGGCAAAGGGGCCGTCCCTTTGCCAGATAGATCGATAATGGGGAGGGGACGGCCATCTCAGCCGCCCCTTTTTTGAGTCTTAAGCCTAAGGTGCATGTTTGTAATGACAAGATTTGACGTCAGCAAAGCGTGCTGCTTAAGGCTATAGAATAAAAATGTCATCTTTCTAGCTATAATTATTAGTTGAGGGGATGGACATATGCCAGAGCTTTTTATTCAAAATAAGACGACAGTAATCAAGTTGATGGCGCTCTGCATTTTATCTGCCCTGGTGGAGCTGTCTGTTGTTAAAGCTGAATCGTTGATAATAGACTATGGCCTGCTTCGCTCTAATTATCGTAACGTTTTATGCATTGGGTTAGGCCTGCTAGTATTGCTCTCAGTTGAGCTGGTGACAAACCTGTTCAGATCAAAATATGCGGAGCAATTGGCTTCCGATGGCACTAACTGCTTCTATAGATTGCTTGCCCGCCATGCTTTAGAGCGGCCCTTAGTTTTAGCAAAAGACAGTGACTACCTGTTATCGCGCATTGAAGAGGCTGGGAACCTACAGCCGATGATTGGAATATTTACAACTGCGTTTCTTCCGTGCCTAGTGACGGGTTTGGTATCGTTTGTGGCACTATCTAATATCTCTTTGTTGCTTTTGATTCCTGTTTGTGTTTCGGCATTGTTTATTTCGCTTCTATATCCGTTCGCTCTTAGTAAGCTATCGACTAAGAGCGAAAAGGCATTGGAGGCCCAGGCGAGGGGTTCTGCTTATTTAGCCCAACTAATAAATTGTCGACTTTACATTCGTATTTCTCGTTCAATTAACTTGGAATTACTTCGCTATAAAAAGATGCTTAAAGCCTGCAGGAACTCTCGAGTTGAGGAGAGTGTCTTTGCGAGATTGGCAACTGAAATAGTTGACGCTGGCAACATCATTACTGGCTTGCTTTCAGTTCTGCTGCTTATTTTCCTTGTGTCAAAGCGCGGACTGACGGTCGGGATTGCGGTGCAGAGCTATCAACTTGTACTTCTATGCTATTCTCCTTTTCCTCTTGTTCTGAATTGTTGGGCTCAGCTTCAGCCGTCGTTTAGATCGTTGCACCGTGTCTTGGAATTACGTCGTCTTTTGGAAGCTGAAAAACCTAATTTGATATGTTTCGATCACGCTGATCGAATTAGTTGGAAAGGAATCATTCTCTCGTTTTCGTCGAACGAAACTAATGAGAGGATAACAATTCCAGATTGCACGATACAGGCACCTTGTCTGGTTTTAGTAAGCGGCCCTAATGCATGTGGTAAATCTTCATTTCTGGAAGTATTGAACGGATTATTGTCGCCAGTTGCTGGCAGACTGTGTGTTAATGAGTCTACTGTCATTTTCGATGGTTCGACTTTAATCCAGCTACCCTGCGCAACTATGCCGCAAAGACATTTGATAATGGGGGGAACTTTCAGGAAGGCTCTTTACTATGGTCTTGTAGATATTGACTCTGAAAAACTCATCTATCTTTTGAAGGGTTTTAGCCTCGATAAATTATTTGAAGTAAATCCCATCATTGGAGCTAGGGGACACAATTTGTCTGGCGGAGAACTGGCTTCTCTATTACTTTGTAGGGCCTTTCTGAGCAGTTATTCTATTATTATTTTGGATGAGCCTTGCAACAATTTAGATAATGCTTCGATATCCTTTTTGAAGATGGTGGTTGCGCAGGAGATGAAAGAGCGAATCGTCATCATTGCGGATCATGGACATGGTTTCGAACAATTTGCAGACTATGTAATGCAGTTTCAGGAGCCAGAAAAAACTATCTAGCTCCTGAACGTTGCTACGAACTGCTTTTTGCGATTTATTCGAGATGCTCTTCAATCCGAGCCCTCAGAAGGGCAATGGCTGTGGGTATTCCAATTGCGGCGGCCAATTCGGCTTTATCCAAAACCTGTATGCTAAAGCACGATTGTTTATCACATTGAAGGACGATAACTGAAGATAGCTTCACTTCCCGTTGGCTGAATATGTCGTAATCTCCAAATAGGAAGTTACCTTTTATTGTGTAATTCGGTATGTTCGTTACGCACTTCATCTCAAGTCTGTTTAGGCCATAATCGAACACCGCAACTTCCTTGTGTTCGATGATGAGCGCAACCCTGGGCATGTTACTAAAACCACCGTCGACGACAGTAAAGAGTTTTTCATTTGCATCGTCATAAACGGTATATTTTAGACTCAATAGCTGTCCTAGTGGACCCGTGAACCCATGTCTTTTGATATTGAGGTTGTCTCCGGCTGGGTTGATGAGAGCTAGAGCATGCGGATAAGGGTTACCTTCAATTGAGATTCGATATTCGTTTGTAACCGTCTTGCTCGATTTAGGACCAGTAGCCACCACGCGTCATCGCCTCGATCGAATTGGAACCGACTTCTGCTTCGTGCGGAGAATTGCGCAGTATGTTGCAGTACATGCAGCTGCAATAACCGCATGGGCAATTTCTAACAAAATGAATGACGCTATTTACTGCATGCATGTTAAATGGACGAATACTTCTCATGATCTGCCTCCCATTGTTCGATTGTTTCTGACTGTTCTATTACCTTCTTCACCTCCTCAACACTGTTGAACCCTAGGTTTTCAATCGACGAGTACTCAACGTAAACAGAAAACCTGCTTTCAAGATAAATAAGCAGTCGAACTAAAGCTGATGAGGACAAGTTGAATGGCGGGTCGGTCAATTGCTGATTTCTTAGATTTTGGTCAAATTGAGTTAAATCCAAATCTCTAATATTGCTTATCGCTTTTTCGATTTCTGCGTAGATGGTTTCATCTTTACGATATGCTGTCATTTCAGCACCCCAATATCGAAATCAAACAACTCGTTCTCGATTGTTTTGCAGCATAGTAATGATTCTTCTGGATCTAAGCTGGCTGAGAAACAGGGCATTCCTCTTAGTCGAAGTTCTCTTGCTGCTTGAATTGCTTTATCGCTAGATGAATAGCTTATTTGAAACCTATGCGTCTCCAACCCTTCAGTGGCGTCAAGTACTTCGTTTGTAATTTCAAATTGAACTTTCTCTGCTTGCGTTAGCGTTTCAATTATGGGCATGAGTCCAAGCATTATGTCGTAGTCGGCTATCGTGTATGGGATATTGATAATGGCCAGGTCAGGGCAGAAAGCTCGACATGCAGCAATCGATCCTAATCCGTAATCTCCGTAAATGTGGTCGTCGTATTTCATAAGCACATTGGGCGTTTCTAATAGAGCTAGGTCGGATTTATCATTCTCAATGATGATGTTGATCTGCTCATTCATTTTGATGACGGCGGATTGGCCACCATCAAAACTAAGGGTGTTGCAGCCCCAGATTTCATTTAAAGGATTGAAGCTCAAAGCGCATAGATTGGGATGGTGCTTTCTCATCTCGCTAACGATGCTACTAAACGTAATTGTTGAATCGGCGGGTGTATATAGATTCCCGACAACAATTTTTGGTATCAGGGCTAATTCCTGCATGTCGCTTTTGCTAGACTCAATTTGTTCAGTGGCGAGTTGACTGACAACCTTCTTATTTACAGAATGTGCATAGGTTTCAGCGTGTTTACTAAATTCTATGAGTCCTGTGGCGCTTTCTTTCGTCGATAAAACGACAACCAGGTCTGATTCATCGATTGTCGTTACATAGTTAATTCGATTTCTTATGCCAATTTCTTTGCAATTAACAAGGTTGGCAACATCTAGGCCGTCCGGTAGAATGCCACATGGTGTTGATACCCGAATATTGTAGCCAACTCCTAGCAATCCAATTAGAAGAGGATAGTCAGCTCTCGTGAAAGATATAAGTCCAATTGTCTTCATGATTATTATCGCTTGTTCCTTTTAAGAGCCGTTGTAATGGACACTTCGTGTCTATGAAGCTCAAAGCGAAGTATTTTCTGATTAAGTCGATCAAAGGCAATTCGTTTTGAGTTGTCGCATGCTGTTCGTTTGTAATCAGGGCTAATTACTCCTTTGCAATCTGCGCTTTTAATGCATTGAGTGCACAGCTGAAATGCCCAACATTTTTTACATGAATCGCTGGTCAGCTTTGAAACATTGATCATCTTTTCAATTTGACCTAAATCAAATCCTGAATCCAATGTACCGATATACATGTCCTTGGTTGTTTCGCTGACCCTTTCGCAAGGAAGAAGCGCTCCTGCTGTTGTCACAAATAGACGCGTAACTCCTGGCTCGCATGGACCACCGGGTATAGCTTTTGTTGGGATGTTCGAAGGTGCAAATCGCTTAATGTTTTGGTTGATGCTTGCAAGCGTATATGAAGCGAGCCTATCGCTGCAGTTTCCTTTTTCGATCTTGCGCTCGTCCATAATTCTTGCTTTAAATAAGGCGTAATTCAGTTGACTTGAGAACTTGTCATTGTAGGGGGCGATACGTCCGTTGCGTTCCAAGTAGTTGAATTGAACATCGCAAGCCTCGATATCCTTATCATTTATAAAGGAAGAGACTGTTTTATAGATGTTGTTCGTGTCGACTACGGCATTAAAATGAATATATTTGTTGCGTTCAGGATGGTTGTCTAAAATCATATGAACATTGTCTATAACTGCTTGGTATGAGGACTCACCATTAGCGTAATGCCTAGGCTTATCAT
>ENA-OQET01000149-OQET01000149.1-human-gut-metagenome-genome-assembly--contig:-NODE-149-length-36838-cov-4.232737_pt1 | contig 36838 bp, 36 predicted proteins | sample MGYA00242800_ERZ504645 | MGnify/ENA primary metagenome ERZ504645 (study PRJEB26092, sample SAMD00036308) | human gut metagenome | host: Homo sapiens | study: EMG produced TPA metagenomics assembly of... | reverse complement strand
GCGCGACGGCGGGCATTTTCATCCCACGCAGACGCTCGCCGACCTGCTGACCATCACCACGAAAGGGTACGTTGACAATCTTACAATAGGACTCTGCGGCGACCTGAAATATGGCAGAACCCGTCCACTCGCTCATAGCCGCGATGACGAGATACAAGAATCGTAAAGTTCGTGCTCATCTCCCCCGAGGAGCTGCGCCTGCCGCAGTTCGTTATTGACGACTATCTCGAGGGAAGCGGGCTTCGATATGAGGAGTGCCGCTCGCTCGAAGAGGCGATGCCGAAGCTCGACATACTCTATATGACCCGCATCCAGCGCGAGCGTTTCACGGACGATGCGGAGTATCAGCGTCTCAACGGCATATATGTCCTCGACAAGGAGAAGATGAGCCTTGCAAAGAGCGACATGTGCGTGCTGCACCCACTGCCGCGAGTCAACGAGATATCGCCCGAGGTGGACTCCGACCCGCGCGCCAAGTATTTTGAGCAGACGCGGTGCGGCAAGTTCATGCGCATGGCGCTGATAATGAAGCTGCTCGGGCTCATACCAAACGAGGTTCAGCCCGAAAAGGCGGAGGAGCCACAGTATATATACGACAAATATCATTGCGACAACCCCGCCTGCATCAGCGTATGCGAGCCGGATGTCAGAGGCATTTTTAAGACTTTTGACGCAAACGGCGGCGCGTGCAGATGCATTTATTGTGACAAAGAGCGAAAGTAAAAAAGTTCTCCGATGCGCCTTGACTGAAAGGTCTTGTATTTGGTATACTTTAGGTACAATACAGATGAGTTTTCTGCGACTGACGGATTATTGCAGAGCACTGCAAGGGAACAGAAAAACTCTTTTTCAGCCGACCGTCTGGGCACACCTGAGATACATTCTCGGAGTGTGCCCTTTTTGATTTTTTTCAGGAGGTATGAAATGAAGAAAGTCGGTATAGTAATGGGCAGCGACAGCGACCTGCCCGTCATCAGAAAAGCGACAGACACCCTGCGCGCGCTCGGCATCCCGTTTGAAGCGCACGTCTATTCGGCACACAGAACGCCCGACGAGGCTATGGCTTTTGCCCGCTCGGCAAAGGAAAACGGCTTCGGGGTCATTATAGCCGCAGCAGGCATGGCAGCACATCTCGCCGGAGCCATTGCGGCGAACACCACCCTGCCCGTTATCGGCATTCCCTGCAAATCCAATACTCTCGACGGCATTGATGCCCTCCTTTCAACAGTACAGATGCCCTCCGGCATACCCGTTGCGACTGTTGCGATAAACGGAGGAGCCAATGCCGCTTTGCTTTCGGCTCAGATACTCGCGCTGAGCGAGCCGGAGCTTGCAAAGAAGCTTGAAGAAAAACGCGCCGCCGACGCCAAAGCAGTCCTCGAAAAGGACGCCGCCGTTTCGGCAGAACTCAACTCGGAGGTTTAAAACATGAACGAGATATCAAAGTCCGATGTATACGCCGACGCGGGCGTTGACATAACCGCGGGATACAAGGCAGTGGAGCTGATGAAAAAGCACATCGCGCGCACGCTCACTTCTGGCGTCTGCTCCGATGTGGGCGGCTTCGGCGGTCTGTTCGAATTAGACCTGACGGGCATATCAAAGCCCGTGCTCGTCAGCGGCACCGACGGAGTCGGCACGAAACTCAAGATAGCCTTTCTCATGGACAAACACGACACCGTCGGCATCGACTGCGTGGCTATGTGCGTCAACGATATAATCTGCTGCGGCGCAAAGCCCCTGTTCTTCCTCGATTACATCGCCTGTGGCAAGAACTATCCCGAGAGGATAGCGGACATTGTCAGCGGCGTCTGCGAGGGCTGCGTTCAGTCGGGCGCGGCGCTCATCGGCGGCGAGACCGCGGAGATGCCCGGATTTTATCCGATAGACGAATACGACCTCGCGGGCTACTGCACGGGCGTTGTCGACAAGGACAGAATTATTGACAATAAAACAATGACCCCCGGCGATGTTATAATCGCGCTCCCCTCGAGCGGCGTTCATTCAAACGGCTTCTCGCTCGTGAGAAAAGTTTTCGATGTTGAAAACCGCAATCTCACCCTCCCCGTTGACGAGCTCGGCGGCAAGAGCATCGGCGAGACTCTGCTCACGCCGACAAAGATATATGTAAAGCCCGTTTTGGCTCTGCTCGAAAAGATAAAGGTCAAGGGCATATCCCACATCACGGGCGGCGGCTTCTATGAAAACATCCCGAGAAGCATCCCCGACTCGCTCGGCGCGAAGATAGACCGCTCGGCGGTAAAAGTTCTGCCGATATTTGATCTCATCGCAAAGGCGGGAGATATCTGCGAGCGCGATATGTTCAACACATTCAACATGGGTGTGGGCATGAGCATAGTCGTTTCAAAGGACGACGCCAACGAGGCGCTCAGCATTCTTAAAGCCTCGGGCGAAGATCCCTATATCATAGGCGAAATAGTCTCGTCTGCGGAGAAAATCGAGATATGCTGAAAAACTTTCTGAGTTCTGTCTGCGCAGGTGTGTTGATTTCTATCGGCGGCTGTGTATTTCTCGCGTGTGAGAACAGATATGTCGGCGCGGTGCTGTTTTCGGTGGCTCTGCTCTGCATCTGCCTCAAGGGCTATGCGCTCTACACCGGCAGGGTCGGATATATAATCGAGAGCCACAAGAAGAGTGATTTTGCCGCTCTCGCGATTATACTCATCGGCAATCTTATAACGACATTTCTTCTCGGCATGCTCGTGCGGGTCTCTATGCCGCAGCTTGGCGAGACGGCAACTGCAATTTGCTCCGCCAAGCTCACCCAAACGTTCTGGCAGACCCTTGTCCGCGCATTTTTCTGTGGAATACTGATGTATCTCGCGGTAAGCACATACAAAGAGAAGAACACCGTTTTGGGCATTCTCTTCTGCGTGCCGGTGTTTATTCTAAGCGGATTTGAACATTCGATAGCCGACATGTTCTATTTCGGCGCATCTGGCATCTTCTCGTTGAGTGCCGCGCTGTTCATGCTCGCTGTTGTTATCGGCAACTCGCTCGGCGGAATGCTGCTGCCGGCGCTGACTCTTATCGGAGGGGAGAAAAAATGAAAGCAAACAAAGCTGAAATCGCCGTTTTTGTCTCCGGCGGCGGAACGAATCTCCAGGCTCTTATCGACGCGCAGAAAAGCGGAATAATCGAGCACGGCGAGATAAAGCTGGTCGTTTCGAGCAACCCGAACGCCTACGCGCTCGAACGCGCGGCGAAAGCGGGAATCAAGAGCGTCACGGTCAGCAAGAAAGAATTCGGCAGTCAGGCGGCCGTCGAAGAAAAAATAGCCGAAATACTTGAAGAGAACAATATAGACCTGATAGTCCTCGCGGGCTACATGAGCATACTGAGCGCGGACTTCACGCGCAGATACGAGCGCAGGATAATAAATGTCCATCCGTCGCTCATCCCGTCGTTCTGCGGCGAGGGCTTCTACGGGCTTCGCGTCCATGAGGCGGCGCTGAAAAAAGGAGTCAAAGTGACGGGCGCAACGGTTCATTTCGTCAACGAGATACCCGACGGCGGCGAAATCATCATGCAGAAGGCGGTCAAAGTCAGGGACGGCGACACGCCCGAAACGCTTCAGAAAAGAGTCATGCGGCTCGCCGAATGGAAGATACTCCCGGCGGCAGCCGAAAAAATATCGGACGAGATAGTCCGAAAAAAAGCGGAGGAAAAATAATGGATATTTACGCAGTCAACGACATAGCAAAGCTCATTGAGGGCAATTCCTACGTAGGCAGAGGCATCGTCATCGGCAAGAGCGCCGACGGCACAAAGGCGTGCACCGCATATTTCATCATGGGCCGCTCGGCAAACAGCCGCAACCGCATATTCACCGAGCGCGACGGAGTGCTCTATACCGAGCCGTTCGACGCTTCAAAAGTAGAAGATCCGAGTCTCATTATTTACGCCGCAGTCAGAAATTACGAAAACAAGATAATCGTCACAAACGGCGATCAGACGGATACAATAAACGACGCGCTGAAATCAGGCGGCTCGTTCAAGAGTGCTCTTGAGACCCGCGAGTTTGAGCCGGACGCGCCGAACTTCACCCCCAGAATCAGCGGCATACTGACCTTCGAAAACAAAGATTTCACATATGAGATGAGTATTCTCAAGAGCGCGGACGCCGCGGGCAGTGCGTGCAACAGATACACATTCTCTTATTCCCCGCTCGCAGGTCTCGGTCATTTCATCCACACCTATGTCTGCGACGGCAACCCCATTCCCACCTTTCAGGGCGAGCCGGAGAGAGTCGCTATCCCGAACGATATCGACGAGTTCACACAGTCGCTTTGGAACGCCCTTGATGCGGACAACAAAATCTCGCTCTATGTCAGATACACCGATCTCGTGACCGGTGCGGAAGACAGCAGACTCATAAACAAGAACGCTTGAAAAGGAGAATAAAAATGAAAGAATTCGAGCTCAAATACGGCTGCAACCCCAACCAGAAGCCCTCGCGCATCTATATGGCAGACGGCAGCGAACTGCCCATAGAAATACTCTGCGGCAGACCCGGATACATAAACTTTCTCGACGCTTTCAACTCCTGGCAGCTCGTCAAGGAGCTCAAAGAGGCTCTCGGTCTCCCGGCAGTCACTTCTTTTAAGCATGTCAGCCCCACCTCGGCGGCGGTCGGCATTCCGCTCTCCGACAAGCTCAAGAAAGCCTGCTTCGTCGATGACATTGAGGGGCTTGACGACTCCCCGCTCGCCTGCGCCTATGCTCGCGCACGCGGCACGGACAGAATGTGTTCGTTCGGCGATTGGGTCGCCCTCTCCGATGTCTGCGATGTGACTACCGCGAAGATGATAAAGCGCGAGGTCTCCGACGGCATCATCGCCCCCGGATATGAGCCCGAGGCGCTTGAAATCCTCAAATCCAAGCGCAAGGGCAACTACAATATAGTGAAAATCGACCCGGATTATGTTCCCGAAGAGACAGAGCGTAAGCAGGTCTACGGCATAACCTTTGAACAGGGCAGAAACAATTTCAAGATAAACAGAGAGCTGCTCTCGAATATAGTCACCGAAAACAAAAATCTCCCCGACAGCGCGGCGCGCGACCTCATAATCTCGCTCATCACGCTCAAATACACGCAGTCAAACTCCGTGTGCTACGCAGTTGACGGGCAGGCTATCGGCGTCGGCGCGGGTCAGCAGTCGAGAATACACTGCACCCGCCTCGCAGGCACAAAGGCAGACACCTGGTTCCTGCGCCAGCACGAAAAAGTCCTGAACCTCCCCTTCAAGGATTCGATAGGCCGCCCCGACAGGGACAATGTCATTGACGGCTACATCAACAAAAACGAAGAGGATGTCTGCGCCGAGGGCAACTGGCCGAAATATTTCACCTCCCGCCCCGAGCCGCTGACCGACGAGGAAATAAAAGAATATCTCGCTTCTATAGACGGCGTATCGCTCGGCTCGGACGCGTTCTTCCCGTTCAGCGACAACATCGAAAGAGCAAAGCGCAGCGGAGTAAAATATATCGCAGAGCCCGGCGGCTCCATCCGCGACGACCTTGTGATAGAGTGCTGCGACAAATACGGCATGGTCATGGCATTCACCGGCATGCGCCTGTTCCACCATTGACGGAGGACTGAAAATGAACATTCTTGTAGTAGGTTCCGGCGGAAGAGAGCACGCCGTTATAAAAAAGCTCAGAGAAAATACAGAAGTTAAAAAGATATACGCCCTGCCCGGAAACGGCGGCATCGCCGCAGACGCAGAGTGCGTCAACATAGGCGCCACCGACCTTGACGGCATTGCGAAATTCGCAAATAACAATCAGATAGACTACGCCGTTGTCACGCCGGACGATCCGCTCGTGCTCGGCTGCGTCGACAGGCTCAAGAGCCTCGGCATTCCCTGCTTCGGTCCGCGCAAAAACGCGGCGATAATCGAGGGCAGCAAGGTTTTTTCAAAGAACCTGATGAAAAAATACGGCATACCCACCGCACAGTACGAAGTTTTTGACAGCGCGGAGGACGCGCTCGCCTATCTCGATTCAGCACCCATTCCGACTGTTATAAAGGCGGACGGTCTCGCGCTCGGCAAGGGCGTTATAATCGCCGCAACGCGCGACGAAGCAAAAGAAGCGGTCGTTGAAATCATGCGCGACAAGAAATTCGGCAAGAGCGGAGACAGCATCGTTATCGAAGAATTTCTGACGGGTCCCGAGGTCTCGGTGCTCTCGTTCACGGACGGCAAGACCGTAGTCCCATGATATCGTCGATGGATCACAAGCGCGCGCTCGACAACGACGAAGGTCTCAACACCGGCGGCATGGGCACCGTTGCGCCAAACCCGTATTACACAAAAGAGATTGCCGACAGGTGCATGAAAGAGATATTCCTGCCGACGGTAAGCGCGATGAACGCGGAGGGCAGAACTTTCAAAGGCTGCCTTTATTTCGGACTCATGCTGACCGAAAACGGTCCTAAAGTCATTGAATATAACTGCCGCTTCGGCGACCCGGAGACTCAGGTCGTGCTCCCGCTGCTAAAGAGCGATCTGCTCACCGTTATGCAGGCGGTGACAAACGGCACACTCTCAGAAACTCCCGTTGAATTTTCAAACGGGAACGCCTGCTGCGTCATCATGGCGTCAAAAGGCTATCCCGTCGCATACGAAAAGGGCTATGAAATAGATATCCCGGACGAGATTCGAGACAGCGTATATGTCGCGGGTGCCGCCGAGAAAAACGGCAAGCTCGTGACGAGCGGCGGCAGAGTTCTCGGCGTGACGGCGGTCGAAGATACGCTTCGGGAGGCAATAGCCTCGGCATACGAAAAGGCAGAAAAATTCATTTTGAAAACGCCTTCTACAGGCACGACATCGGCGCGAAAGCGCTCGCCGCAAGGGAGGAAAAATAAATGGTATACAGAGTATTCGTCGAAAAGAAAAAGGAGCTCGCGCAGGAGGCAAAGTCCCTGCTCAGCGAAGCGAACGACCTGCTCGGGATAAAAAATCTTAAAGATGTGCGCGTTATCAACCGCTACGATGCGGAGAATATCACGTCCGAACTTTTTGACTACGCAAAGCGCACCGTGTTCTCCGAGCCCCAGCTCGACATTGTATCGGACAGCATCGAGATAAACGGCAAGTGCTTTGCCGTCGAATTCCTGCCCGGTCAGTTCGACCAGCGCGCCGACTCTGCGGCTCAGTGCATACAGATAATCTCGCAGGGCGAGCGCCCGCTGATACGCACGGCGAAAATATACATCCTCATCGGCGACATCACCGACGCCGACGCGCAGAGGATAAAGAAATATGTCATCAACCCCGTCGAGGCACGCGAGGCGAGTCTCGAAAAGCCCGAGACGCTCGCCGTGAAATACGATATCCCGACCGAAGTCAGAACTCTCGACGGCTTCATCGAGCTTGACAGGGCGGGGCTTGAGGACTTCGTCAAAAAATACGGTCTCGCCATGGACGCGGACGACATTGCGTTCTGTCAGGATTATTTCAAATCCGAGCACCGCGACCCGACGATAACCGAGATTCGCATGATCGACACCTACTGGTCCGATCACTGCCGCCACACTACTTTCCTTACTGTCATAGACAGCGTGAAGTTTGAGGACGAGCTGCTGCAAAAGACCTACGATGAATATCTTGCGGTCAGAAAAGAATTAGGCCGCACAAAGCCGATATGCCTTATGGATCTTGCGACTATAGCGGTCAAATATCTCAAGAAGCACGGCAAGCTCGACCGTCTCGACGAGTCCGAGGAGATAAACGCCTGCACGGTGAAAATCGATGTCGAGGTCGACGGCGTAACCGAGCCGTGGCTCCTGCTCTTCAAAAACGAGACGCACAACCACCCGACAGAAATCGAGCCTTTCGGCGGCGCGGCGACCTGCATAGGCGGTGCTATCCGCGACCCGCTCTCGGGGCGCTCGTATGTCTACGGCGCGATGCGCGTCACCGGCGCGGCCGACCCGCTAAAACCCATTGACGAGACGATAAAGGGCAAGCTGCCGCAGAGAAAAATCGTCACTACCGCGGCGGCGGGCTATTCGTCATACGGCAACCAGATAGGTCTCGCGACGGGCATAGTCGACGAGATATATCACCCCGGCTATGCGGCAAAGAGAATGGAGATAGGCGCAGTCATCGCGGCGACTCCCGCAGAGAATGTGCGCCGCGAAGTTCCCGCTCCCGGAGACATTGTCATCCTGCTCGGCGGCTCGACCGGACGCGACGGCTGCGGCGGAGCTACCGGCTCCTCGAAGTCCCACACCGTCGAATCGCTCGAAAGCTGCGGCGCGGAAGTTCAGAAGGGCAACGCTCCCGAGGAGAGAAAGCTCCAGAGACTTTTTCAGAAACAAAGAAGCCTGCCTGATGATAAAACGCTGCAACGACTTCGGCGCGGGCGGCGTATCGGTTGCTATAGGCGAGCTTGCGGACGGACTTGAGATAGACCTCAACGCAGTGCCGAAAAAATACGAGGGTCTCGACGGCACGGAGCTTGCGATAAGCGAGAGCCAGGAGCGCATGGCGGTCGTTGTCGAGCCGCACAATGTTGACGCTTTCCTCGCGCTGGCTAATAAAGAAAATCTCCAGGCAGTGCCCGTGGCGAAAGTTCAGGCTGAGCCGAGGCTCGTCATGAACTGGAACGGCAAGAAAATTGTTGATATCAGCCGCGAATTTTTGAATTCCAACGGCGCCGACAAGCATATAGACATCACCCCCGAGGCTCCCGCACTCAAAGAAAAGGAAATCTCCGGCTCGTTTGCGGAGAATTACTCGGCGCTTGCATCCGACCTCAACATCTGCTCGAAGCGCGGACTTTCCGAGCGTTTCGATTCGACAATAGGCGCGGGCACGGTGCTCATGCCGTTCGGCGGCAAGAATCAGCTGACTCCCATTCAGGCGATGGTGCAGAAAATATCCGTCGAGAAGAAGCACACCGACGACTGCTCGCTCATGGCGTTCGGCTACAATCCGTTTATAACCGAGCAGAGCCCTTATCACGGCGCATATCTTGCGGTTATAGAGTCGGTCTGCAAGCTCATCGCCTCGGGCGCAGAGTTCAAGGTATGTTTATCTCACATTCCAGGAATATTTTGAGCGCCCCGGGCAGGGACGGCAAGCGCTGGGGTCAGCCTTTGGCGGCACTTCTCGGTGCATTCAAGGCGCAGATGGAGCTCGGAATCGGCTCGATAGGCGGTAAGGACTCGATGAGCGGCTCGTTTGAAAATCTCGATGTCCCGCCGACCCTCGTCTCGTTCGCCGTGGCAACGGAAAAGACCTCTTCAATAGTCTCGCCAGAGTTCAAATCGGCGGGTCACAAGGTTGTTTTCATCGCGCCGGAGAAAGACGAAAACGGTCTGCCGAAGACCGACTCGCTAATAGATGTGTTCTCCCAAGTTACCGGGCTTCTGCGCTCGGGCAAGGCGGTTGCCTGCTACACCCCCGGCATGGGCGGCATAGCGGAGGCGGTCATGAAGATGGCGTTCGGCAACGGCATCGGCTTTGAATACAGCAAAGATATCACGCTCGAAAAGATATTCGGGCTCAGCTACGCGGGCTTCATTCTCGAACTCGCGGACGGCGCAGAAGAAACTGGCACGCTTCTCGGTCACACAAACGACAGCGGCTGCATCAGCCTTAACGGCGAGAGCATCGCTCTTTCGAAGCTTCTCGGAATATACGAGAACAAGCTCGAAAGCGTCTACAGCTGCAATATCAAAAACGCCGGCAAGGGCGCGGAGAACTTCTCATATGAGACGACAGAGCGCAAAGCCCCGGCAATAAAAGTTGCAAAGCCGCGCGTGCTCATTCCGGCGTTCCCCGGTACGAACTGCGAATACGACAGCGCAAAGGCAGTCCGCGACGCGGGCGCAGAGCCGGAGATAATTGTTATAAACAACCTCAGCGCGGACGGCATCAGCCGCGCGTCGAAAAATTCGCGGACGAGCTTCGCTCCTCGCAGATGATATTTATCCCCGGCGGCTTCTCCGGCGGCGACGAGCCGGACGGCAGCGGAAAGTTTATCACGGCATTCTTCAGAAATGCCGCGATAAAAGAGGGCGTCACCGACCTGCTTGAAAACAGGGACGGACTCATGTGCGGAATCTGCAACGGCTTCCAGGCGCTGATAAAGCTCGGACTCGTCCCCTACGGCAAGATAATCGACACGGACGAAAATTGCCCGACGCTCACCTTCAACACCATCGCGCGCCACCAGTCGCGAATAGTGCGCACCCGCATTTCTTCGAACAAATCGCCGTGGCTCGCGCTGACTCAGGTCGGTGACATATATTCCGTGCCGATCTCGCACGGCGAGGGCCGTTTCCTCGCAAGCGGCGAGCTCATAGCCAAGCTCGCCGCGAACGGACAGATAGCCACGCAGTATGTTGATCTTGACGGCAACGCTTCAAATGATATACACTTCAACCCCAACGATTCCGTCTGCGCTATCGAGGGCATCACATCGCCCGACGGCAGAGTCTTCGGAAAAATGGGACACAGCGAAAGAATCGGAAAAGGTCTTTACAAAAATGTCCCGGGAGATTATAATATTCGTATGTTGAAGCGGCTGTTAAATATTTTAAATGATGACAAGGAGAATGGAGCATGGCCTATTTATCCGACATTGAAATTGCGCAGCGCTGCAAACCCGAGCACATCGGCGTTATCGCAAAGCGCGCCCATGTTGACGAAAAGTACATCGAGCAATACGGAAACTACAAGGCGAAAATAGACCTGTCCCTGCTCTCGGAGACGAAGCGGGAAAACGGAAAAGCTGATTCTCGTCACCGCCATAACCCCGACCCCTGCGGGCGAGGGCAAGACCACGACGACGATAGGCCTCGCAGACGGACTGCGCCGGATAGGCAAGGATGTCACGGTCGCCCTGCGCGAGCCGAGCCTCGGCCCGGTTTTCGGAGTCAAGGGCGGAGCCGCCGGCGGCGGATATGCGCAGGTGGTTCCCATGGAGGATATCAACCTCCACTTCACCGGCGACTTCCACGCGATAGGCGCGGCGAACAACCTGCTTGCCGCGATGCTCGACAACCACATTCAGCAGGGCAACGCCCTGGGCATAGATGTCCGCAAGATAACATGGAAACGCTGCGTTGACATGAACGACCGCCAGCTTCGATTTATCGTCGACGGCATGGGCGGCAAGGCGAACGGTATGCCCCGCGAGGACGGATTTGACATAACCGTCGCGAGCGAGATAATGGCTGTGCTCTGTCTTTCAAGCTCGATAACCGACCTCAAAGCGAGGCTATCGCGCATGATCGTCGGCTACACCTACGACGACAAGCCCGTGACCTGCGACGAGCTCAAGGCGGCCGGCGCGATGACCGCGCTTTTGAAAGACGCCCTGAAGCCCAACCTTGTCCAGACCCTTGAGGGCACGCCTGCGTTCGTCCACGGCGGACCGTTCGCGAACATAGCGCACGGCTGCAACTCCGTCATGGCGACTAAGATGGCGCTCAAGATGGGCGACTACACCGTCACCGAAGCGGGCTTCGGCGCAGATCTCGGTGCCGAAAAGTTTCTCGATATAAAGTGCCGCATGGCGGGACTTGCGCCCGACGCGGTGGTCGTTGTTGCCACTGTCCGCGCGCTCAAGATGCACGGCGGGCTCGACAAAAAGGAGCTTGCGGTTGAAGATATCGGCGCGCTCGAAAGAGGTATACCGAACCTCCTGCGCCATGTTTCCAACATCAAAAATGTCTATAAACTCCCCTGCGTCGTTGCGGTCAACAGATTCCCGACCGACACCGACGCCGAGATAGATTTCATCATCGCAAAATGCCGCGAGCTCGGGGTCAACACCGTGCTCTCCACCGTGTGGGCTGAAGGCGGCAAGGGCGGCGAAGCGCTCGCGCGCGAAGTAGTCCGCCTGTGCGAAGAGGAAAAGGGCGATTTCACTTTCGCCTACGAAGATGAGCTTTCGATCGAGGAGAAGATCGAAGCCGTTGTCAGAAAAGTCTACGGTGGCGACGGAATAACCGTCATGCCCAATGCCAAAAAGCAGATAGCCCAGCTTGAAGCTCTCGGTTTTAGCAAATGCCCCGTATGCATAGCAAAGACCCAGTACAGCTTTTCGGATGACCCGACAAAGCTCGGCGCGCCCGAGCACTTTACTGTGACGGTGAAAAACTGTCAAGGTCTCCGCGGGCGCGGGATTCATCGTTGTTCTGACCGGCGACATTCTAACCATGCCCGGACTGCCGAAGGTTCCCGCCGCAGAAAAAACTCGACGTTGACGAAAGCGGCAGAATAACAGGTCTGTTCTGAGATAATAATTCCGCTCGGAGAAAAAACTCTGCCGAGCGGAGTTTCTATAAATATCGGAGGTAATAAAATGGCTTATTATTTCAACGAAGTATCGCATACCTTTAATGAGTATCTGCTCGTCCCCGGCTATTCGTCGAGCGAGTGCGTGCCCGCGAATGTGTCGCTCAAGACACCCCTTGTCAAGTACAAAAAGGGCGAGGAGCCCGCGATTTCGCTCAACATTCCGCTGACTTCCGCCATCATGCAGTCCGTCTCCGGCGAGAGACTCGCCGTGGCGCTCGCAAAAGAAGGCGGCGTATCGTTCATCTTCGGCTCGCAGAGCATAGAGGATGAGGCGGCCATGGTCGCAAGGGCAAAGAATTTCAAGGCCGGCTTCGTCGTCAGCGACTCGAACATCACTCCCGACGCCACTCTCAACGACGTTATCGCGCTCAAGGAGAGAAACGGTCATTCCACTATCGCCGTGACCGAGGACGGCTCGGCTAACGGCAGACTTGTCGGCATAGTTACAAGCAGAGACTACCGCGTCAGCCGCATGACCGGAGACGAAAAGGTCTCGTCCTTCATGACTCCCCTCGAAAAGCTCGTCACCGCCCCCGACAGCACCACCCTCAAGGAAGCAAACGACATAATTTGGGACAACAAGCTCAACTCCCTGCCTATAGTCGACTCCGAGGGCAATCTCAGATATTTTGTTTTCCGCAAAGACTACGACGCCCATAAGGACAACCCCAACGAGCTTCTCGACGCGGACAAGCGCTATGTTGTCGGCGCAGGTATAAACACAAGAGACTCACGCCGAGCGTATTCCCGCACTTGTCGAGGCGGGCGCAGACGTGCTCTGCATCGACTCCTCCGAGGGCTTCTCGGAGTGGCAGTCCGCACCCTCGCATGGGTCAGAGAACACTACGGCGACAGCGTCAAAATCGGCGCGGGCAACGTCGTTGACCGAGAGGGCTTCCTCTTCCTCGCCGAGGGCGGGTGCGGACTTCATAAAGGTCGGCATCGGCGGCGGATCGATATGTATTACCCGCGAGACAAAGGGTATCGGCAGAGGTCAGGCGTCGGCTCTTATCGATGTCTGCAAGGCAAGAGACGAATATTTTGAGAGAACGGGCGTATATATCCCCGTCTGCTCCGACGGCGGCATCGTCTACGACCACCACATGACCCTCGCGCTTGCAATGGGCGCGGACTTCCTGATGCTCGGCCGCTACTTCGCGCGCTTTGATGAGAGCCCGACAAACAAGATTTCACTCAAGGGCACTTACTACAAAGAGTACTGGGGCGAGGGCTCCAACCGCGCAAGGAACTGGCAGCGCTACGACCTCGGCGGCGACAAGAAGCTGTCGTTCGAGGAGGGCGTTGACTCCTATGTCCCCTACGCCGGCAGCCTCAAGGACAATGTCACGCTCTCGCTGAGCAAGGTAAAGTCCACTATGTGCAACTGCGGCGCGCTCACCATCCCCGAGCTGCAACAGAAAGCGAAGCTGACCCTTGTCTCCGCAACGAGCATTGTTGAGGGCGGCGCGCACGACGTCGTGCAGAAAGAGACCTACTCCGATCTGAAAAAATAAGCCTGATTCTTTATACGGCAGGGCGCGGTGAAAACCGTTCCCTGCCTTTGAATTTAGGCAAATTTACTTGCACAATCACCAATAAATGAAAAGTTACGGCTCAAAAGGCTGTTAAATCCGACGTTTTTACCGAAAACGCCCGTTAAACTGTTGACACGCCGAAAATGCAATGCTATAATACAGACAATTTAAGACAGCACTTGATAGAGGATGCGAACGAGAAGAGTATCCAGCAGCAACGCCGGCAAGCGGCAGCTGGGGAAAGGCAAGTTCGCCGAAGTTCTATCGCGGTTGCCGCCGCGGTAATGCTGGGCCCTCGCCGAACAGGCGACGGACTGTCACATGACTTATGTGGAGCGCTATCATCGGTTTTTCTGCACATATAGCAGCATATACAAAGCCTGTGATACCTCTTCGGGTCGCAGGCTTATTTAATTTTATTCAGGAGATGGTACTAATGAACAGAACGAAGAGAATTGTGGCCGCCATTCTGGCTATCGCCATGTGCGCAGTATTATTTGCAGGCTGCGGCACGAAAACCGAAAGTGCCAAGACCGGCGTTGAAGACGGCGTTCTGACCGTTGCCATGGAGTGCGCATACGCTCCCTACAACTGGGACTCAGAGCGATGATTCCAACGGCGCTGTCCCGATAAAGGATTCCAGCGACTACGCCAACGGATACGATATCATGATGGCTAAGAAGATATGCGAAGCAAACGGCTGGAAGCTTGAAGTTGTCCGCCTTGACTGGGATTCACTTGTTCCTGCAGTCCAGACCGGCAAGGTTGACGCCGTTATCGCAGGTCAGTCGATGACCGAAGAGCGTATGCAGCAGGTCGATTTCGCAGGTCCCTACCTCTATGCGAGCATCGTCTGCATGACAAAGCAGAACAGCAAGTATGCAAACGCTACCTCCCTTGCTGACCTCGCAGGTGCAAAGTGCACCTCCCAGCTCGGAACCATTTGGTATACCACCTGCCTTCCGCAGATAAACGGTGCTCTTATCCAGACCGCACAGGAGACCGCTCCCTCGATGCTCATGGCTCTTGAGACCGGCGCTGTCGACTTCATCTGCACCGATATGCCCACCGCTCAGGGCGCGCTCATCGCTTACAGCGATCTGAAGATCCTCGACCTCCCCGAAAATGCTTTCAAGGTTGACGAGGGCGACATCAACATCGGCATCTCTGTCAAGAAGGGCAACACCGAGCTCAAGGACAAGATCAACTCCGCCCTTGCAGGCATGACCGCAGACGACTTCAACAAGATCATGAACGAGGCTACCAAGATTCAGCCCCTTTCAAAGTAATCAACAATAATCAGAACGGAGATAACAAGATATGAACAAGCTTGCCGAGCTGTGGAGCGACATAGTCCAGTGCTGGAGCGATAGCTCAATGCAGTATCTGACCGGTGCGCTCAAGACAATAGAGCTCGCTGTTATAGCGACAATCATAGGCTGCCTCATCGGCCTTGTCTGCGGAATAATCCAGACTATTCCGTGCGGCAAAAAAGACAATATCGTAAAGCGGGTCATACTCGGCATAGTCAAGGCTATAGTACGTATCTACGTCGAAGTTTTCAGAGGCACGCCGATGATAATCCAGGCGATATTCATCTTCTACGCCCTGCCCTACTTCTCAAACGGTGCGATAAACCTTGAACCGACTTTCGCGGCATATCTCGTTGTCTCCATCAACACCGGAGCATATATGGCAGAGACCGTCCGCGGCGGTATAATGTCGATAGACGTCGGTCAGACGGAGGGCGCAATGTCCATAGGCATGAACCACTTCAAAACCATGCTCTATGTCATTCTTCCGCAGACCATACGCAATATCATCCCGCAGATAGGCAACAACCTCATAATCAACATCAAGGATACTTCCGTCATGTTCGTTATCGGCTACGCTGAGCTCTTCGCGGCTCACAAGGCTATCGTCGGTGCAAAGTATGTCTACTTCCCGTCGGCAGTTATAACGCTGACTATCTACCTGATAATGACGGTCATCTGCTCGCTTATCCTCAGACTGTGGGAGAAGAAGCTTGACGGTCCGGAGAACTTCGATCTCTCGACCACCGACACTCTCGCCCACACCAGCGGAATGTACACATTTGTCAAAAAGGCCAAGAAGAAGGAGGGAAGATAATGTCAGAGCCTATTTTACAGATAAATCATCTTTCAAAGACCTTCGGCAACCACGAAGTTCTGCGCGACATTGACTTTTCGGTCAATCCCGGCGATGTCACGAGCATCATCGGCGCGTCGGGCTCGGGCAAATCCACTTTGCTCCGCTGCATAAACCTCCTTGAGACTCCGACCTCCGGCGATATACTCTATCACGGCACGAACATCGACAATATAAAAGGCGGCGCGAGCGCTTACCGTTCGCACGTCGGCATGGTGTTCCAGTCGTTCAATCTTTTCAACAACATGACCGCTCTCAAGAACTGCATGATCGGTCAGACGAAGGTTCTCAAGAAGTCCAGAGCCGAAGCCAAGGCTTCCGCACTGCATTATCTTGAAAAGGTCGGCATGGCGCCCTACATCAACGCCAAGCCCTCCCAGCTCTCCGGCGGTCAGAAGCAGCGCGTCGCAATAGCCCGCGCACTTGCGATGGAGCCCGAAGTTCTGCTGTTCGACGAGCCGACGAGCGCACTCGACCCCCAGATGGTCGGCGAAGTGCTCGAAGTCATGCGCAACCTCGCCAAAGAGGGCCTGACGATGATAGTTGTCACCCACGAAATGGCGTTTGCGCGCGACGTTTCAACGAATGTCGTGTTCATGGCGGACGGACTCATCTGCGAACAGGGCAGTCCGAAGGACATCTTCGAGAATCCGCAGGATCCAAAGACGCAGGAGTTCCTTTCAAGATTCCTCGCGAAATAAAATTAAACAGGATATCTCCGACAAGGAGATATCCTGTTTTTAATTGTATCTGAACAACCGATATACATTTATTCACCCTCTCCCCTATTCTCTTGTCAATTTTTACAAAGCTGTTTGCCAACGGACGAAGGTATGGTACAGATTGACAAAATTGAATTTATTTTGCTGAAACACTTGAATATTTATGCATATAGTAGTATATTATTAGTCAAATAGTTGAATAATTTTGCACCGTCGGCGAATATCGGATCGTTTTTATAAACGCCGTGTTCGCCGAAAGCGCATTAAGCGGGAGACACCATGAAAATATTTATCGACGGCAGCGCCGGCACGACTGGGCTGAGAATAAAAGACAGACTGATGAAGCGAAGCGACGTTGAGCTGATAACGCTCAGCGAGGAGCAGAGAAAAGATACCGAGAGCCGCAAGCAGGCGCTGAACAGCGCGCAGGTCGCTTTTCTTTGCCTGCCGGACGCCGCCGCAGTTGAGGCGGTCGAACTGGTTGAAAATCCGGACACTGTTATTATAGATACCTCGACGGCGCACCGCACGAGCGAGGGCTGGGCTTACGGCTTCCCGGAGCTGTCAGCAGAATTTGAAGATAAGATAAAGAACTCCAAACGCATCGCCGTCCCCGGATGCCACGCCGGTGGGTTTATCGCGCTTGTTTATCCGCTTGTTGAGGCGGGCGTGCTCGGAAATGATGCACTGCTCAGCTGCTATTCTCTGACCGGCTACAGCGGCGGCGGCAAGAAGATGATTGCCGAATACGAGAGCGAGGATAAGTCCCCCATGCTCGTTGCCCCCAGACAGTACGGGCTGACTCAGCAGCACAAGCACTTAAAAGAGATGAAAGGCATAACCGGCATTGAAAACGCCCCGATATTCTGCCCCGTGGTCGATGATTTTTACAGCGGAATGCAGGTCACCGTGCCGCTGTTCGCGGAGCAGATAAGCTGTTCTTCAAGCGAAATCGCCGACATCTACAGAGCGAAATATCAGGATCCCGTCGTGACATTCTGCGACAAATCGGACAACGACGGCTTTCTGTGCGCGGGCGCGCTCTCGGGCACGGACGGTATGAAAATATCGGTCTACGGCAACGATGAGCGAATACTGCTGACCGCCGTATACGACAATCTCGGCAAAGGCGCATCGGGCGCCGCGCTCGAAAATCTGAACCTTGTCATGGGCAAGGACAAGGCTTTCGGACTTGATATCTGAGGAGGTAAAATAAAATGAAAATAATATCAGGCGGCATCTGCGCCGCAAAGGGATTCAAGGCTTCCGGCGTTCACTGCGGCATCCGCAAGAACAGGACGAAGCGCGATCTCGCGCTCATATACAGCGAAAAAGTCGCCAACGCGGCGGCTGTCTATACAACTAATCTTGTCAAGGGCGCGCCGCTGATCGTCACGAAAAATCATATCGCAGACGGCAAGGCGCAGGCGGTCATATGCAACAGCGGAAACGCAAACACCTGCAACGCGAACGGCGTTGAGATAGCCGAGCGCACGAGCGACCTGCTCGCGTCCGTGCTCGGAATAAAGCCCGCCGATGTCGTCGTCGCTTCGACAGGCGTTATCGGTCAGCCGCTGAACATCACCCCGATAGCCTCCGGCATACCCGCTCTGAAAGCAGGACTCGGCGACCACTCAGATCAGGCGGCAGAGGCGATAATGACGACCGACACGATTCCGAAGGAGATTGCCGTCAGCTTCGAAATAGGCGGAGTTGAATGCAAAATGGGCGGCATCGCCAAGGGCTCGGGCATGATTCATCCCAACATGGCGACGATGCTCGTTTTCATAACCACCGACTGTGCGATAAGCAGCGAGATGCTCCAAAAAGCCCTGTCTTCGGACATCGCGGAGACTTTCAATATGATAAGCATCGACGGCGACACCTCGACAAACGACATGGTAACAGTGCTCGCAAACGGGCTCGCCGGGAACAAAGAGATCAGCAAAGACGGCGAAGACTTCAATGAATTCATGAAAGCCCTCAACACTATAACCGTGTGGCTCTGCCGCAGGATTGCCGCCGACGGCGAGGGCGCGACGAAGCTGCTCGAATGCAAGGTCAGCGGCGCAAAAGATAAAGATACCGCCAAGACTGTTGCAAAGAGCGTTGTTTGCTCGTCGCTGACGAAAGCCGCCATGTTCGGCTCGGACGCCAACTGGGGCAGGGTTCTCTGCGCCATCGGCTACAGCGGTGCGGATGTTGATGTCAACAAAATCGATGTTTGGTTCAAGTCAGATAAAGGCTCGATCCTCGTCTGCGAAAACGGCGCGGGAGTTGATTTTTCGGAGGAAAAGGCAAAAGAGATACTCTCCGAAAATGAGATAGATATTCTTATTGATTTAAAGAGCGGCGACGCGTCTTCGACGGCGTGGGGCTGCGACCTGACATATGACTATGTCAAGATAAACGGCGACTACCGCACCTGATTGCGAAAAACGGAGGGAAAGATATGAACATTTCAAACGCGGAGCGCGCAAGGGTTCTCGTCCACGCGCTGCCGTATATACAGGATTACGCAGGCAAGATAGTCGTCGTCAAATACGGCGGCAACGCGATGACGAGCGAAAAGCTCAAGGATTCCGTCATGCGCGACATCGTGCTGCTCTGGCTCATCGGCATAAAAGTCGTTCTGGTTCACGGCGGCGGCCCGGAGATAACGGATATGCTCCAAAAGACCGGCAAGAAGAGTGAATTCGTCAACGGTCTGCGCGTCACAGACAAGGAGACCGCCGATATAGTGCAGATGGTGCTCGCCGGCAAAGTCAACAAAAGCCTCGTCAACCTCGTTGAAAACAAAGGCGGCAAGGCGATGGGGCTCTCCGGAATAGACGGCCACATGATTGAAGCGAAGATGAAAGACGAGAAGCTCGGCTTCGTCGGCGAGATAACAAATGTAAATATCCAGCCGATACTCGACGTTATCGACAAGGGATATATCCCGATCGTTTCGACCGTCGGCTGCGACAGCGAGGGCAATGTATATAACATAAATGCAGACACCGCCGCGGCGAAGATAGCCGGTGCGCTCAACGCGGAGAGCCTTATATCCATGACGGATATCAGCGGCATTCTTCAGGACAAGGACGACCCGGACACGCTCATCTCGGTCATAAAGGCGGACGAAGTTCCCGCGCTCATAAAGAGCGGCATCATTGGCGGCGGCATGATTCCGAAAGCCGAATGCTGCATCAACGCAATAAAATGGGGAGTTCACAGGGTTTTCATTATTGACGGCAGGATACCGCACTCGATACTTATTGAAATGCTGACAGACGAAGGCATGGGCACGATGTTCACGGCATAAAAGGAGATATAATGGATATATTACAGCAGCAGGACAAGGAATACATAGCCGGAACTTATGCGAGGTTCCCGCTGACCATCGAGGGCGGCAAGGGCTCCGTGGTTTGGGACGACGCGGGGAAGATATACACCGATCTGTCCTCGGGCATAGCGGTCAACACCTTCGGCATAGCCGACGACGAATGGATAAAAGCAATAACCGAACAGGCGGGCAAAATTCAGCACATGTCGAACCTCTACTACACAGTGCCTTGCGTGAAGCTCGCGCAGATGCTCTGCGACCGCACAGGCATGAAAAAAGTTTTCTTCTCGAACTCCGGCGCGGAGGCCAACGAATGCGCGATAAAGGCAGCGAGAAAATACGCCGCAGAGAAGCACGGCGCGGACTGCTACAACATAGTTACACTGAAAAACAGCTTCCACGGCAGGACGATAACCACCCTCGCCGCAACGGGGCAGGATGTGTTCCACAAGGATTTTCTGCCGCTGACTGAGGGATTTATCTATGTTGAGCCAAATGATATCGAGAAGATTGAAAAAGTTCTCTTTGAAAATCGCTGCGCCGCAGTCATGCTCGAAGTCGTTCAGGGCGAGGGCGGCGTCATGCCGCTCGACAAAGACTATCTCCAATCGCTCGAAAGAATCTGCCGCGAGCGCGACATTCTGCTCATCTGCGACGAGGTTCAGACAGGCAACGGCAGAAGCGGCAAGCTCTACAGCTACATGAACTACGGCATATTCCCCGACATCGTATCGACCGCAAAGGGACTCGCGGGCGGTCTGCCGCTCGGCGCTACGCTGTTCAGCGAAAAGACAAAGGATGTTCTCACCCCCGGCTCCCACGGTTCCACTTTTGGCGGCAACCCGATATGCTGCGCCGGCGCGATAAATATTCTTTCGAGGCTCGATGAAAAGACTCTCGCCGGAGTCCGCGAGAGGTCGGAATATATATTTTCAGAGCTCAGCGGTGCACCGGGTATAAAAGAAGTCTCGGGACTCGGGCTGATGATCGGCATAAAGACCGAAAAGGACGCCTCCGAGGTCATAAACACCTGCATGAAAAAGGGCGTTCTCGTTATCAAAGCAAAAGACAAGGTCAGGCTGCTCCCGGCGCTCAACATTCCCATGGAGCTGCTCGAACAGGCAGTCGGCGTTATAAAAGAAGTCTGTGCAGACAAGGAGGCTTGAACATGACATTCAAAGACAGAGATTTTTTGAAACTTTTGGATTTCACTCCCGAAGAGATTGAATATCTTATCGACTTCGCCGCCTCTCTCAAGGCGAAGAAGAAGGCGGGCATACCGCACAAAATATGCGACGGCAAGAATGTTGCGCTGATATTCGAAAAGACGAGCACGAGGACAAGGTGCAGCTTCGAAGTCGCTGCGCGAGACCTCGGCATGGGCACGACTTATCTCGACCCCTCCGGCTCGCAGATAGGCAAAAAAGAGAGCATCGCCGACACGGCGCGCGTGCTCTCGGGCATATATGACGGCATTGAATACCGCGGCTTCGGCCAGTCGATAGTCGAAGAGCTCGCGCAGTATGCGACCGTCCCCGTCTGGAACGGTCTGACGAACGAGTTCCACCCGACGCAGATCCTCGCGGATTTTCTGACGATAAAAGAGCAGTTCGGGCACCTCAAAGGCATCAACTTCGTCTACATGGGCGACGCCAGATACAACATGGGCAATTCGCTCATGGTCGGCTGCGCAAAGATGGGCATGAACTTCACCGCCTGCGCGCCGAAGAAATATTTCCCAGACAAGGTGCTTATTGACACCTGCATGGAGATTGCCGCGCAGACCGGCGCTGAGATAAAATTCTGCGAAAGCCCCGACGAGGCAGCAAAAAACGCCGATGTAATATACACCGACGTGTGGGTCTCGATGGGTGAGCCTGTTGAAGTCTGGGAGGAGCGCATAAATGACCTCGCGCCCTATCAGGTCAACTCCGAGCTCATGGCAAAGGCATCGCCGAACGCTGTATTCATGCACTGCCTGCCCTCTTATCACGACATGAAAACAACAATAGGCAAAGAGATGGGTGAAAAGTTCGGGCGCGACTCAATGGAGGTCACTGACGAGGTGTTCGAGAGCGCACAGTCCGTTGTTTTTGCCGAGGCGGAGAACCGCATGCACACGATAAAGGCTGTCATGGCGGCAACGCTGACCGACGAGAGATAATATACGAGAGATAATATAATATATATTAATGTATAGGAGCTGTCAAAAATGACGGCTCCTTTTTATCGGTTCGGCAAACAGGGATTTGTCGCGAAATCCGCACAATTTTATTGATATGTAGCTTGTAGGGTTCGGCGACTCAACACACCGCTGCCGCGCGAGCGACACGAAATCTTCGGAAAAGCCCGTTTTGCAGACCATAGGGGGCGAACTTCGTTCGCCTTTCAAAATTCGCACAAATTTTAGACCGCGTACCTCGTAGGGACAGCCCTTGCGGCTGTCCGATATCGACGAAGCCGATACAAAGTTATAGTAAGGCTGAATTGTTGCTAATTGGTTTCTACCTTCGCTACACACCATAATCAAACGATATATACTACCCGCATTTCGGCATTTTCTTTTTATTTGAAAAAGAAAACGCCTGCAAAAGAAAAGCAAACGAGCCGTTCCCGCTCGACACCCGCAACGCCGCACCGCAGTACATCGCTCGCGGCTCTCAATCAGTTGCTCGGCACATTCGCCCGCAAACGCGCCGGAGCTTGAACGAGTGCGGGCTCGTGCGTCTTGCTTCGCAAGCCGTTCCCTCGCTCCTATCAATCGGCTTATCGAACACTGCGGAGCGGCTACTAAAAGCCCGATTATAAGAATTAGATAAGTCGCTTGCTTTTACCTTGCTATAGCTTAAGTTATAGTCAAATCCAAATCTTCCGCTCCGTTTATCGCATCATGCGGCTTCGATATACGCAGAAAAAAGTCCCCGGCAGACATTCCTGCCGGGATTGAAGCTGTTTTATGAACACCCTGCTTTTTATTCTTCCTCTGTTTTGCCTTCGGCTTTATCGTTCTCGTTGAATTTGTTGAGAAAATAAAGATAAGTCTCGGCATAGACGCGCTTTCTTGTCTCGAACCTGTCGCCGTCGTTATGATGACGCGTATATTGATCGATATCGGGCTTCAATATCTTCGTTATCTCCAGCGCTATTTCCTGATTTGTCATTTTATCGCCTCTGCGGTTTTCATCTATATATTACCACCGAAGTAAATATTTTTTCAACTATCGGGGCTCATTATTATTACTCAAAAGAAGCAATTATTAAAATTATAAAATGACGGTTCACGATTCGATAAGAGAATACTTTTTTGTGCATTCTTGCTATTGACTCACAAAAAACAAGGTAATATAATGACATTGATGTTAAAAAAGACACCCGATGCAGCAAATTTCCCACTGTTTTAAGGAAGGAGATTGCTACACCAACCATCAAGGAGAGGAAGATCTATCCATGGAAAACAAGAATCAGCGCATCTGCATCATCGGCGGCGGCCCCGCAGGCACGAGCATGGCTATGTACCTGGAGAAAAAAGGCTATGACAACTATGTCATCTATGAGAAGTCCGGCAAAGTCGGCGGCAAGGCATTCTCGCCCATGATGAAGGTCAAGAACGCACAGGGCAAATGGGAAGACCGCACCATTGAAATGGGCGCGGTCATGGGCTGCGACACTTACTTCGCAGTTCACGAGTGCGAAGAGTTCGGCGGCACGACCCATCTCGACGGACCGCCCATGGGCAGAAGATTTATGAATGCCGACGGCACGCCCCAGAAGTCTTCTCCCCTCGCACTGCTCAAGAAGATCATGAAGATGAGAAAGCTCTCGAAACTCCTCGAGACGAAGTACAAGGGCTACGATGTCAACGGTCACAGAGGCGTGTCCGAGGGTCGTTATGAGGGTCCCTGCCCGTCTCCCGAGATGAAGCTTGCTCACATCGAGGGCGAGAACCCGAACCTGAAGGATCTTTCGATGCCCTTCTCCGAGTTCCTCAAGCTCAACCACTGCGAGGACGCAGAGCTCGTCTGGAAGGGTCCGTTCACTTCCTTCGGCTACGGCTACTTCGACGAGATCCCGGCGGCTTATGTTCTCAAGTATCTTGATGCCTTCACCGTCAAGCAGTTCCTTTCCACCGGCAAACTGTGGACTTGGTACAACGGCACCCAGAGCATCTGGGAGGGCGTCAACAGCCACCTGAAGCATCCCGCTCTGCTCAACTCCGAAGTCACTGACATCAAGCGTGAAAACGACAAGGTCTATGTCACCGTAAACGGCAAGACCGAAGAGTTTGACAAGCTCATCATCTGCACCCCGCTCGAGCTGTTCCTCGGCTACGGCGATCCCCGCCCGGAAGAGAAAGAGTTGTTCTCCAAGATAGTCCATAAGGAGTATTTCACCATGGCTGTCCGTCCTGAAGAGGGCAACGCGCCTGACATCTCCTACTATTTCTTCGAGAACATGACCAACGAGACCCGCGGACATCTTATGGTGTTCTATCATCGCTGGTCCGACGGAGTCACCGATCAGCCGCTCGTCACCTTCACCCTGCGCAACCACGAGGGCATGGAGGATGTTCCGTTTGAGGAAGCAAAAGAGACTACCCTTGCGGACATGGAGAAGTGCGGTCTGAAGGTCGACAAGATCGAGCGTATCGACGACTGGTATTATTTCCCGCATGTCGGCAGCAAGGACTATGCCGACGGCTGGTATGAGAAGGTCGAAGCTATGCAGGGTAAGGACAACACCTACTATGCAGGCGAGGTTATGGCATTCGGCGACATGGAAGAGACCGTTGAATACAGCCGCGACCTTGCAAGAAGATTCTTTTAATTGAAGAGGTAAAATCATGCCGGAACAGAATAAGAAAATAATCAGCAAATATCAGGGCGACAAGAACCTGATGAACGCTATCTCAAGCTCGGCAGAAAGATAACCGATGCTATGGGACATAAAATCTCCGGAGTGACATCCGACGACCCGGAGTATTGGGGACTCAGAGAAGTCCTGACTCCCGAGATGTGCGATATCGCCAACAAGATGAAGCTCCGCCAGCACTACACCTTTGAGCAGCTGCTCGAGATGAACCGCGACTATGAAGCTATCGATCTGCAGAAGATACTCGATGAGATGTCTTACATAGGCATCCTTGAGTATGACTACGGCGACAACTATGACCACACTCACGAGCTCAAGGATCGCCCGCGCATCAGACGCTACAGGCTGCCGTTCTATGTCCCCGGCTCCGCCGAGCTGTTCAACTCCTCGGTCGACAGGATCGCAAAGAACCCTGCAGTTGCCTCGTTCTTCGAGCGCATGACTTTCATCCCCCTCGCGGGCATCACTCAGATGGTGCCGCCCGGAGGCGACGGAATCGGAATGCATGTCATCCCGGTCGAGAAAGCTATTGACGCCGAGAGCAAGTCGATAGACCTTGAGCATATCTCATACTGGCTCAAGAAATACGAGGGTCACATCTCCGCAGGTATCTGCTCCTGCCGCGCTTCGCGCGCAGTGCTCGGCGACGGCTGCACCGATGATTTTGACGATTGGTGCATCCAGCTCGGCGACATGGCGGACTACACCGTTGAGACCGGACGCGCTCACTACATAACCAAAGAGCGCGCTCTCGAGATACTCGAGCTTGCCGAGAAGAACGGCTATGTCCATCAGATAACCAACATCGACGGCGAGAACAAGATTTTTGACATCTGCAACTGCAACGTCAAAATCTGCAACGCTCTGCGTACTTCTCTGCTGTTCAATACACCCTATCTTTCGCGCAGCTCCTACACCGCAAAGGTCGAGAAGGAGAAGTGCGTAGCCTGCGGCAAGTGCGTTGAGACCTGCCCGGCGGGCGCCGTCAAGATGGGTCAGAAGCTCTGCCGCAAGGACGGCTCCGAGGTCAAATATCCTCATGCTCCCCTGCCGGACAACAACATCTGGGGACCCTATGCATGGGATGAGGACTACCGCGACACCGCGCGTATGTCCAACACATATGCCAGCGGCTCCGCTCCGTGCAAGGCGGCATGTCCCGCGCACGTGCCCGTTCAGGCTTACCTGCGCCTCGCCCACGAGGGCAAGTACCGCGAGGCTCTCGCGATGATAAAGACCGAGAACCCGTTCCCGGCTGTCTGTGGACGCGTCTGCAACAAGAGATGCGAATCCGAGTGCACCCGCGGCAAGATTGACGCTCCCGTTTCGATAGATGCGGTCAAGAAGTTCGTCGCCGATCTCGACCTCAACGCTGAGGACAGATTCGTGCCCGAAAAGACCGTTCAGTCGACCCACGGCGCGTTCGACGAGAAGATTGCCATCATCGGCGGCGGTCCTGCCGGTCTGAGCGCGGCATACTATCTCGCACAGATGGGTTACAAGCCCACCGTTTTCGAAAAGAACCCGATCCCCGGCGGTATGCTCACATACGGCATCCCCAGCTACAAGCTTGAAAAGGATGTTATCGCCGCAGAGATTGATATCATCAAAGAGCTCGGCGCCGAAATCAAGTGCGGCGTTGAGGTCGGCAAGGATATCACAATAGCTCAGCTCAAAGAGCAGGGCTACAAGGCGTTCTATATCGCCATCGGCTGCCAGGGCGGCAGACGCCCCGGAGTCAAGAACGACGACGCACCCGGCACACATATCGCTGTTGAGTATCTGCGCCACTGCTTCGAGCACCGCGAGGATACATTTGACGGCAGCGTAGTTGTCATCGGCGGCGGCAATGTCGCTATCGACTGCGCAAGAAACGCTCACCGTCTCGGTGCTTCCGAGGTCAGCATGTTCTGCCTTGAGTCGCGCGATGAGATGCCCGCGAGCCGCGAAGAAGTCGCAGAAGCTGAAGAAGAGAACATCAAGGTCAATCCCTCCTGGGGTCCCAAGGAAGTCCTCGTCGACGAGAGCGGCAAGGTCACCGGCATCGTGCTCAAGAAGTGCGTGCGCACAATCGACCCCGAGACCAAGCGTTTCTCGCCCGTATATGACGAGAACGAGACTATCGAGGTCAAGGCAGACAAGATCGTCTTCGCTATCGGTCAGGCTATCGAGTGGGGCAACCTGCTTGAGGGCACTAAGGTCACTTTCTGGCACGGCAACTATCCAGTCGCAGACAAGTTCACCTATCAGACCGAGGATCCCGATATCTTCGTCGGCGGCGATGTTTACACAGGTCCGCGCTTTGTTATCGACGCTATTGCCGCCGGTCACGAGGCAGCAGAGAGCCTGCACCGCCACACCCGCCCGGACGCTTCCATGACCATCGGACGCGACCGCCGCAGCTTCACTCCGCTGAACAAAGACGATATCAAATTCCCGTCCTATGACACGGCAGGCCGTCAGGAGGCCGGTATGGACGAGTCGATAGATGCAAAGATGTCCTTCAAGGACGCGCATCTGGATCTGACCGAAGAGCAGGTCAAGATTGAGACCGGGCGCTGCCTCGGATGCGGCGCATCGTATGTCGACTACAACAAGTGCATCGGCTGCGGCCTCTGCACGACGAAGTGCGAATTTGACGCTATCCACCTCGTGCGCGACCATCCGGAATGCTCGAAGATGTGCGTTGCCGAGGACAAGGTCGGCGGACTTCTGAAATATTCCGTCAAGCGCGCCTTCAAGATTCTGGGTCACTTAGGCTCGGACGAGGCGAAGGAGATGGCGAAAAAGCGCAAGGCCTATAAGCAGGCTCAGCAGAACAAGGATTGATTTCATGCATGAATTAGGCATAGTTCTCCATGTCATAGATCAGGTGGAGGAGCTCGCCAAGGAAAACAATGTCAGCAAGGTGACCCGCCTCACGCTTGAGGTCGGCGAAGTGTCGTCGATAGTTCCGTCGTATTTTTCGGACTGCTTCGAGTGGGCGAAGAAAAAGACGGAATATATGCAGGACACCGAGCTTGAAATGATTATTCTCGAGGGCGTCTCCTACTGCAAAGACTGCAAAAAGACCTACAAGACAACGGAATACGCAAAAAAATGCCCGCACTGCGGCAGCGACAACACCTATCTCGTGACAGGCAACGAGCTGCGCATCAAGGACATTGCGGTTGTTGACAAAAAATAGCCGTGCGGTAAAACAAAAGACAGCACCGTTTCTCTTTTGAAACGGTGCTGTAATTTTTTATTTTTCAGTGTCTCTCGTCAAAATTTGAATAGGTCTCGCAGAAGCGCGCCTGGAACGACGCGGGTTCATCTCCTGCATAGAGGTGCGAGATATCGCCGAATGCGTTGCATCTGAAAACAGCTTTCCCCTGCTCGCGCTCCTCGGTTATCAGCGTCGTCACCGAGGTCGGCAGTGCAACGAAATTATGCCAGAGCACAACGGGCGATATCTTTAAAATATGCGAGAGCAGAACGCACTCCACGCCGAAATGGCAGAAGAGCACCACGGTGTCGCTGTTCTCCCGCTCGACTCTGTATATCTTGCCATCGTGGACATAGCCGTGGCGCGCAAGCAGCTCGTCTATGCCGTCGCAGACGGCTTTGTATTTTTCAGGCACGTCTCCGCTGCTGTAAAACGGGGTAGATATCCACTTGTCCTTGTCGTAATAGTCGTCGTTTTCGCTCAGAAACGCAGGCGTTCTGTCCCAGGAATAGGTGCGCTCCCCGCTCTCCGGGTCTATTACATAGCCGTCGAACTCGCGCAGCCAGTCGAATATCTCCGCCGTTCTGCCGAGCGCGTTGAGCGTCGCTTTTGAAGTGTCCTTCGCCCTGCCGAGTGGCGAGCAGTAAAACGCCGCGACATCCAACTTTGTCAGCCTGTCCTTGAGCAGCTCCGCCTCGCGCCAACCTTTGGGGGTCAGCGAGTCTATCGAATAATCCGGGTCTCCGTGACGAACGATAAGAAGTTTCATATAATACCTCCGCAGTTGAGTCTTTTAAAATTATATTACTTTCGTCGGGATTTTTCAACAGGAGTGAATATTTAAAAAGCCGAATGTAAATAAAAAAGATCATGATCCGTAAACCATGACCTTTTTGCTTTCTATGTCGTGCGTAGCTCTCGTTTATTCCTCGCCGACTACGTTTGAATATGCGGTAGTCACGCTGAGTCCCGGAACGGTTCCGAGCTTTTCGGCAAGCGACGAGATAGTCTCAAGCGGCGCATCGAGGGCGACGGAGACGAGATTCACGCCCTTTGCGCGGTAAGGTATTCCCATCCTGCCGATTATGTGTTCGCCGAAATCGTGCAGAAGCGCGTTGAGGGACTCGACGGACTCCTCTTTTTCCACTACGATTGAAACAACCGCAACTATTGTCTGCATAAAAATATCTCCCTTATTTGAGAATAGTGATCTTTCCGATAACGGGAAGCTCCTTTGCAGTGCCCTTGGCGGCATTGATGATTCCGATTACCGTAAGCACCGCAAACGCGATGTTAACCAAGCTGCACACGCCGCCGATAATAAGAGAAACGGTTTCGTTGACGGCTCCAACAGCGCTGACTATTATTCTGCTAACGATCGTCCATGCGAACTGGGCTATCGCGAGGACAAGTCCCTGATTCGTGTGGAAGCGCGCATATCTCGATTCCCTTGCGGCAAAGAGCGGAACAAGCACGAGTATTCCCAAATAAGCGAGTACCGCCATAACCTTGTTCGACTGGATGTCGTTTTGGTCGAACTCGGACGTTGTGTCGGGCGTGTTATTGAGCTCATTGATTTTTGTTCCGAAATCCTTCTTTTCCTCTTCCCACGGCTCTGCCTTAGGCGCTCCGGGCACAACGGGTGCGCCGCAGTCTGGGCAGAAGCGCGCCTCGTCATCTATCTTTGAGCCGCAGTTGGTGCAAAATGCCATTATTGTGTATCCTCCCTGATTCCTTAAAGTATTCTAATTATACCAACATTCCGCAAAGTTTACAAGTGCAAAGCGGCACTCGCTCTCAAAGCTCTCTCTGTGCATCGTCGAGCAGGCTCTCTTCCTCCCTGTGCCAGAGATATGCGAGCGTGCCGATGTAGCCCTCTTTCCACGGCTTGTATTTGCCGTTGTAGTGGACTATCGAGCAGTTCTTCTCAATCCACTCGTGGGTCTTGAGGCTGTGGAGCGCGGTCTTTTCGTCGAGGTTATATATCTCCGGCGAGACATAGCGCGTTTTGGTGCAGTAGATCGCGTTTATAACATCCTGGTCGCCGAGATAGAGCTTGTCCGCGTTTTTATCTATATAATCAAAAAGCTCCTTTGATGTGTAGCTGCGCCTGAGCTCGTCGAGGTTCATCATAAGTATGCCCGCATTGATATATCGTGAGCCCTCAGGCATACCCAAACGGATATGATTGATATCCTCGACCACGCCGAAAGTATGGCTCGCCCCGGCGAAGCAAAAGCAGTCGAGATCCATGTTATAGAGATCGGATATAGAGTTGAGAATCAGCGTATCCGGATCGATATAAAGTATTCTGTCGAGCTCTGCGGGCAGAAATTCGTGCGCGGTGAGTCGATAATATGTCTCTTTGGTTATCCTGTCCTCCGTCGGAGCGTCGGCGTTGAGCTCGTGGGAGAGGCGGACGGAATGGACATTGAAGCGGCTGCGGTCGATGCCGAGGAATATGCTTTCGATATTCTCGTCGGTCAGCGACGAGTGGGCTATGTATAAATCGAACTTCGGGCAGTCGTCCGCGCGAACGAGCGAATGGAGCATCACGGACAGCGGCCGGATATAATTGGCGTCAAGCGTTACAAGTATGTTCATCAAAGACCTCCCGGTTATAGATTTCAATTAGATTATAATACATTTTTCCCTCCGTTTCAAGCGCAGAAAACGCCGCCACAAAGGACGGCGTTTTGTACTTTATATTTTCTTCTGCGCGCAGGCTTCGATAAGCTTATCGTGTAATCAAACCTTTCGGTCATGCTCACTCCACCTGTCGATGAAGTGAACTTTGACACGTTGTTGTTACAAGCAACTTGCTGGTATAGATTATGATTTTAGTTTTTGTATCACTTCCTCTTTATGCAGAGTTAAAGAATAAATCCCCCCTAAGTTGTCAAGAATAAATGATTTACCGCGATTCACAGGTGGGAGAATCTCTTCTTTGAACGCCCTCTCAAAATATGGTCGCAACTCTTCTTCCGTATATTCCTCGTATTCAACTTGAGCAGTCATAAATTGCTTTCCGTGAAAAGTTTGCTTTCTAGACATTACAGCAATCCTTCCTTGGATGTCACTTTCGTAGTGGGTTGGATAATCTGTAATATTCTTAAACTCTCCTATAAAATAGTAATAATTAACGTAGTAGGCATCGCCATAATAGGATTTTTGCAAATCAATCCCACACAAAAGATCATATCCAGTCAAGTAAAACATGTTCCTTTGTTTTTTAAATCCTCGTTCCGTAAATTCATTTTTGCAAAACTCCTTAAATTGTTTTCTATCCATATATTAACCTCAATATAACTCTAATCTCAAGTCAAAGCCTCCGCCTAAAGCTTTATTATATTTTTGCAACTGACTAATACCACTTCTAGCTCCTCCTGGATTCATTGGCTTCAGCTCATAAATAGTTCTCGTGTTGAAATCAATATAGTCTGGACGAATACCATTTATTCTACGATACTCTTTTCCTATGCTAGAAAAGTTATGCGTTGTTTCCTGAATCTGCAAATACTCTACCCCCTCCGCGAACATACGATATCGCTTGCGAGTAAGAAATTGATTTTGTTGGTATATATGTTCCTACACCGTTACAATATGTAACATATGATACACTCACATTAGCTTATATATGTGCAGCTGTGATTTTTTCACTTGGTCATAAGCAACAACAAAATGCTATTATCGGCAGATGCGTAGGATACTTGAGTTATATCCGGGACATTGACATACGCGATACCATCATCGCATCCGTATTCATCTATCTGCCTTACAGTACATATTTTCTCATTAACCGCTGTAACTTGACCAATCACCGAATCAACACCACTGTCCAACAGCTCAACAGAAATCGGCTTTTCCGTTCTTAACGCATCCAGCATTATTGAAAACAGCGCATTTCCATTTTCAAAATCTATCGGAGTCTCTGAAATCAAATCGTCGAAATTCGGACATAGTTTTTTTCATTTTTTTCATTATACTGTCCGTCCATCTCAACATAAGTAATACAGCTAATCTTTTTTACCAAAATACCGTCATTTTCTCCATTTGGAGTGAGCATATACAGAGCGAAAAACTCATTGTCAATAAAAATTATACGTCCGTATAAGAACTTTGAAATTTCCGAATCGCAAGTATAGACACATACATTCTTTTTCAATGTCATAGCTAATTTTAATATTTCTATCATAATTGCCTCCAAAATATCATTTATCAACTTATTTCCTCTAAAATTTCAAAAATGTAGATCAGCGGAATAATTGCAATGTCATCAACTCCCCCTATCCCAGTGATATCGTCTGCAAGTATAAAAAATATAGATGTGGTCACGGCCACTGTTATAACACACGTTGTTGTTCATGGCATATCCGTACTCGGCGTCATAGATGCGCTTTTTGCTACCGTTGAGTACGCTCTGCCGAACAAGTCTGCATTTCCAAATGTATTTGATAAGGACAACTGGAAGTGGTTGGAGTCTCCCAGTTATTTCCTTACAAAAAAACTGTCTAAGGATCGACATTCAACGGTTAAGATATGATCAATTGTTTTAGCCCTACTTTAAGGTACATTCGCCGCAAAAAAGACCAACAAATCGTCCTTTTTTTATCGCGCGCTGTTCTATGTGAACAATAAAAAAATGCCCGTTGCCACCGTAAGTGCTTCAAAGATTTGATATGTCACTACAATAACCCAATTGATTTCTCTGATAAAATAATAAGTTATACTTACAACCGCTAAAACTATTATAGAAATAGCAAGAAATATCACATCCAGCAGATGGTACTTCTCAATATTGGGGCTAAAATCCTGCTCGGGAAGACTCTTTATCGTCGTTCTTATGTAGCGCATGGTTCTTCTTTTAAAGAATCGTTCCTTTCGCCACTCCCGCCTTTGGCGGTTAGTCATACCTTTTTCAAACAGAAACATTACGGCAAATTTATATATAGAATGACAACAAAGTTCATTTACGATAATCGCAAGTATTATAGCCTCTATAGGGAGTGTCTCTATTCTGTCAATGAGAATAGCCACCTACTATCACCATCCTAACCATTTAAAAAATCGATTTCCAGCTCTTTTAGCAATCTCTTTAAAGTTCAATTCATCATGAATATAATTTTTTACTGCCTTTCTATACGCCGCGGTGCTCTTGGAGTAATACTTTATCGCCTTCGCGGCCTCGCCTTTAAACGATTGTCTTCTTCGATTTTTAAAAGCTTTGTTAATGCTCTGTCGAACAAGTCTGCCTGTTAAATCATAAGTATACAGGAAACGCTGATTGTTTACAAGGTCTTCATGCGAATACATGTTTCCTAAATGCAATCATGCATTTTAAGCGCCTTTTGTTTTAGTCGTACTAAAAAGTAAAGAATCCCTCAGTCCATTCCGGCTTATCTATTTCATATTCGTCAATGGAGAACCCATCAGGGTAGTTAATAAATTCCGGATTCTCACGATACTCCGACAGACTTTTTTCTGCATTTTCATAGGTTGAATAATACCCGAGATCCGATACATTGTCATACTCGCCGTCAAAATATTCATGCGCCAAATAAAACACAGACCCCCTAAATTCGCCTATTGAACCGTTAAAGTCATCCGTGTCGGCATGCACTATCTCTTCTTGAAAATCGTTCGGGAAATCCTTAAAGCCCGGTTTTTGCAAGTAACAATTGATTATATCCCTGCACTTTTGTTTAGAGGAAAAAAATCCCAGTAATTTTGTGCAGTATACTTTTTCATTTGTATCTGCGGAAAATTCAATAAATCTTTTGTGAACCAATTTATATACCTTTTTCATTAAATCACCCCATCACTTATAGCCTTTGTCGCGCTGTAGCCACTTTTTAATCTTGCTATGTTCTGAGTTTGGTCCAGTCTTATAGTTCCCCTTCCCATATTTCTTATCAAGCACCTCCCGAGCATTTCTGTCTGCCGACTTATTAGGATCATACCTCTGTCTTTTTGCCCAGTCCGGAGCATCATTCGCCTTTCCTTTTCCACTTTTTTTGCAGTTTTCTTTGTTTTTTTAGATTTGGAGCTTTTATATATTTTATATCCTACTACACCAACAGTAATATCTGCAACAGCTCCCAAAATAACCCAACCTGCAACATTCCATGCATTAGACAGACCTAACAACTTCAAAGCAAGTAAGAGAGTTGACATTGTTACTCCTAACGAAAGTGCCCGTTTAGTCAAGGACGCAGCATAATGGCCATCCTCATCATGCATATTTACAGGATTATCGAAACAATACGCAAATAAATTATACTGCAAGATATTACCCTGATCATCAAGCAAAATATTTGAGTCATCCGCATTGATAAATCTCTTAACCGCCGGATCATAATACCTGCTCTGGAGATAATACAACCCCGTTTCAGAGTCGTAATAATATCCACGATAGCGAAGCGGGTTGACGTTGGCAATGTGGGTTGAATCTGTAATCGCCGCACCATTGGCATCGGTGACAGAAATCACATTGCCCCAAGCGTCATAGTTGTAGTTGGCAACAACCGCACCTGTGCCGTCGTAAATTTTGATGTTTTTATTTCCATTTTTTCAAGGGTGGTCACACGTCATAGAATATTCATCGATTATATAATTTGAATACCTTGTCGCCTGTTGTTCTCTGCCTTTTGGAGTAAGCTGAATATCATTTATCCATTGATAGTAATGTGTTAACTCATGGGCTAATGTTGCAAGAATTGTTGCAAGTGCATTGTCTTTACCATTTCGGCTTTGTAAATCATCATAATCGCCAGTTGCAATTTTTATGTACGGCTCTGTATAATATGAAAATGGTTCAAAAAAACTGCCTACTGCTGTTTCACCATCCTGTGTTCGGACGGTCTTGCTTCCTTTAACATAAACAGGAACTCTCAACGGAAAATAATACTCGGCTCGCAACCACCGTGCAAACTGTGTACATGCTCTTTTTACCTCAGGGTCAACCGAGCTTTCATATCTAAAACGGATTCCGGTTCGTCTTTTGACTTCGCTGTCAAGATTCTTTTGCCAATTGGTAAGTGTCCAAATATGCATTTTTAATACTTCCTATGATTTCTGTTCGGCTTGTGTTTTTTGGGAGGTTTAGGCTTAGACCTTGGTTTCCAATTTTTATTTTTCCGGGCTTTGTTTTTGCGCTCACGCCCTTGCTTTTTCTGCCCCGGGCGAGCATACGGATCAGGTTCGTTTTTTCTTACAGTTGATGTATATACGATTACACCAACCATAGTTACCGTTGCAATAGCGACAGTTCCAACTATAACCCACCCAACAGGATTCCATGCGTTTGCGACTCCAATTGTTCCTGCTGTTGCCAAATATCCGCCCCCCGCAATTGCAAAAGCCTAGAAACCATCTAAGTCACACATATTAACAGAATTGTTAAAGCAGTATGCAAACACATTGTATTATGCAAAGTTTTCAAAATTTGCCGTTAATGTGTTAGACGAATCCGCATTTATCCATCGCCCGATCTCAGGATCGTAATAACGGCTGGACACATAGTAGAATCCCGTCTCAGAGTCAAAGTAATACCCACGATAGCGAAGCGGGTTGACGTTGGCAATGTGGGTTGAATCTGTAATCGCCGCACCATTGGCATCGGTAACAGAAATCACATTGCCCCAAGCGTCATAGTTGTAGTTGGCAACAACCGCACCCGTACCGTCGTAAATGCGAATAACATCTCCGCGCCAGTTGCAGACAAAGTAATAGTCGGTTGTAGTACTGCCGTTTTTGTAGCGAACACCGGATGGGTTGCCGTCAACATCATAGAAGAACCACAGCTCTGTCGTATTTTAGCTTGGGGTCATTCCAGTGGTGTCGTCTTTTGGTATAGTAAAAACTATCCATACACTTGATTAATAATCTTCGAAGAAATTTGTTCCCATTGAGGATAATCTCTAAGAATATCTTCATATGATCGTATCAGAACACCCCCAGGAATTTCGCCTTCTTCTCTTGCTTTTTTTGAGCTGAAAGAAAAGCATTTGAAATTATCTCGTATACTTGAATTTGAAAAATAATCCGTATCAACCTTGGTCGACAGGAATTCGACAAGTTCATCTGTGTAATCCTGCATTATCACTGCAACTGCACCGTATAGGTTGCTGCGCCAAATATCCGCCTGCCGCATTTCTTCTTGGTGTATTTTTGCCAAAACTTCTTTTGTGGCAGCACCATTGGTTTCTCAACTAATTGAATCAATTCATCAAACGACAACTGCGGCATTAATTCAAATCCATTTTCCTGTCCCCAGCCAAAATCATATAGCAGTCTTTTGTGATATAATTCTCCTGTTTCAGCATTTATATAGAGACCATCCTGTTGTTTTAAAAATATTTTTCCTTCATAGTCAGGGGAAAAGTGAATTGTAATATAAAAATATCGTTTCAAAATCTTCTCCTATCTCATTTGAAAACGTCGTCGATTTTCTATTTTGCAGTATAATTGTTAAGCGGTTGCTGTCACAGTCCATCAACCCGAGCATTAAATCCGTCTATAGAATTTCGATATGTTCTTTTTACTCTCCGGAATTGACTTTATCGTTTATGCAAAAGCAAACGCAAGTTGCTTTCCCAAACCTCATCCCCACACTTCTTTGCGTTTTCAATGCAAATATTTATCGCATCACGGAGAGAATT
>ENA-OQET01000148-OQET01000148.1-human-gut-metagenome-genome-assembly--contig:-NODE-148-length-37029-cov-5.631917_pt1 | contig 37029 bp, 35 predicted proteins | sample MGYA00242800_ERZ504645 | MGnify/ENA primary metagenome ERZ504645 (study PRJEB26092, sample SAMD00036308) | human gut metagenome | host: Homo sapiens | study: EMG produced TPA metagenomics assembly of... | reverse complement strand
CTCGATTTTTTAGGCAGTAAAAACTCAATCTGAGTGAAGTAAATCTGAACTTAAATGTTATAATCCCGTTTTCAAATTCGGCTTTATATTTGAATCCATGCATTTCAAGGGCGGATTTTACTATTGAAAGTCCTATTCCGCTGCCGCTCTTATTATCTCCCCTTTGTGGCTCTGAAATAAGGCTGCCACAATTTTGAGAGATTTTCCCTGTCAAATGACGAGCATTGATTGCTGATTGATAATACATCATCCGAAACATTAATTGTGATATCCGAACCGTAATCGGAATATTTTTCGGCATTGTCAATCAGATTTTCAAGCACCGTTTTAAGCATGGCAGGGTCTGCTTTGATTTTTGCCTTTGAGTTGTAAATGAAAATAATTTCGTGTTCTGTGTGAACATAATAATTTTCAAGAATTTTCTCAATAAACGGTTTAAAGTCAAAAACTTCGCAATTCAGCTTTAATGCGGGCGAATCAAATCGTGACAAATCGAGCATTCTGTGAATAAGAATGTCCATTTCCTCGGTCTGTTGCTGAATGATTTCTATGTTATGAAGTTTCTTTTCGGTATCTTCCTCATTTTTAAGATTTTCCGCAAAACCGCCTATGACAAACAAAGGGGTTTTGAGATTGTGCGCAATTGCATTTGTCATTTCGAGACGGGTTTCCTCCTGTGCGGTTCGCCTTTTAAAATCTTTCCACGAGAAAATTTCAACCGTAATCACCACCGCCATTATCGTAAACGCAACGGCAAATACCGTTATAAACTTCCATAGGCAATCATTGAGTAAATCTATTTCTTTTAAAGAAACAATCAAATAAAACCCCTGTACTACTTTATATACATAGGCACTGTCATCTAGATCACTTATCAAGCGGTTCTCTGAGTTGTAATAGTAATCACTGCACAATAAATAACATTTAAAAATCCCGTCATTTATAACAGCAGGTGATTCGTAAATATCATAATAAAGCAAAGCATTATCTTTAAGAATCTGTTCTACATCCTTTTGAGAATATTTAGGTTTGTCCTTTCCAAGAAAAAAATCTTTATCAATTATATTACGGTGCATTTCGTCATTTTCAAACGGAGTAGCCTCTAATTCTCCTATGGTCAGATAATCATATTTGCTAAGGTCAAAGCTATATGTTTTAACAACTTCATCCTGAACATACCAATCATTCACTTTGTTGGTCTTTACAACCTCAAGCTGACAAGGAACATAGCCGTATTTTTCGCTTTCATAAAACTTTTTGCAAATCAAGACATAGTAATTTCCGTCATTATCAGTCGGAGTGTTGAGATATCCGCAAATCTCTTTATACTCATTATCACTGAGCAAATTTTTAATCACATCAAAACTTATATAATTTCTGTTACTCGATATATAATACACCGTAAGAACATTATCCGTAGAAATCGTCAAATTTTTCTTATCAGTAATCTGATAGTATGTATTGCTTTTATCAACATTTTCGTTCAGCAATCCTACTTTGTCATTGTATGGATAAGCTCCATTCACCTTATCATCTTGAGAATCTGTTAAATTTATGCCAAGGTTATGCTCTACATCAATCATCTTCATTTTAAGCTCATTTTCGGCATTGGCAACGAGCAAGTCTTTGGAGCTGTTCAGTATTGCAAGAGAGGTGAAAACCGTTCCCAGCAGACACACAATTATTGTTACGGAAATTATAATGTAATGAAACTTTTTTCGCCGTTTGATATATCTTGATTTCATTTTTTATCCTCCGCCTTATACCCTCGCCGTATTACCGTTTTCAAAACAGACGCATTTTCGCCCAATGCTTTTCGGATATTTTTGATATGCGTGTCAAGCACTCTTTCATCAATCATTGTGTCATAGTGCCAAACGGCTGTGATGATTTTTTCACGGGACACAACGCTGTTTTTATTCTCTAACAGAATTTTAAGAATAGCATATTCCTTTGCGGTAAGGGTTACTTCTTCACCGTCGGACACAACAACACCGTTGTTCGGATTGAGCGAAACATTCCCGACCGTAAGCAAATTGTGCCGCACAAGTCCTTTTGAACGCTTGATGAGGGCTTTCACCTTTTCATAAAATACGGGCAGAGCAATCGGCTTTACAATGTAATCGTCACAGCCGAGAGCGTAGCCGTTGAGCATATCAGCCTCGCTTGTTCTTGCCGTGATGAACATAATCGGCACATCGCTGTATCTGCGGATCTCTTTGCAAAGCGTAAAACCGTCCATTTCGGGGAGCATTACATCAAGGAGCAAAAGGTCATAGCTGTTCTCATATGCCTTATCAAGTCCCTTTAAGCCGTTTTCCGCAAGGGTGATATTAAATTTTTCTTTATCTCTTTTTGAAAAATATTCGACAAGCATTTCACGAATATTTTTATCGTCCTCAACCAAAAGAATGTTGTACATTTTCCTCACCGTACTTTGATTGTAATACATTAATCTGAAGTTGATATGTAGATTTCTGTATATTTAAAATTCAGTTTCTGTCATAACTAAAACGGCGGATGCAATTTTCAGCATCCGCCTTGTTTTATGTATCTTATTTATTGACAAAATATCTGATGATATCCTGACGGGTTACGATACCGATAAAAGTACCGAGGTCATCGGTTACGGGGATAAAGTTTTGATTCATTGCCCGTGCAAGAAGCTCGTCCATACCTACCGAAATTTTAACCGCCGGATTAAAGTCGGGACGGAGTATGTCACGGATACGAAATTCTTCCTGTTCTTCGATATCGCCCGAAGTCTTTTTGTCAATTATATGCCACAAGAAGTCACCCTCGCTCACCGTGCCGACATATTTTCCGTCACGGGTTATAACAGGGATAGCGGTGTAGCTGTGAGCACGCATTTTTTCAAGTCCCTGTCTTAGGGTATTGTCCTCATAAATATATTTTAAAGAATCTTTATGCTTTAAAAGCATAATAACATTCATCTTTTCACCTCCAGTCAAAAAACAAATATTTGTCAGCCAAAGGTCATTATAGTACCAAACAAACAATATTGCAATATCTTTTTACAATATTTTACACAATTATTGCATTTTTGATTTTACATACTTATTTGTAACATAAAGCTGTCCGATAAGGTACACCACGCCTGCCGTGAGCAAAAGCGTTTTAACCTGCAAAAGTCCGCTCATCATAAAAATTACTGCGATTACGGCTGTAAGAAGATATGCCCATAATTTTGAAAATCTGTTAAAGCATAAAAGCCACAAAATAAGTGCAACAACCGTCAGAACACAGGTTGAGATTATCCAAAAGGTTTCCATAATAGGCTTTGTAAAACCGCCCTCAAGCACGCCGATGTTGATTCCCATAAGGAAAATACTGCAATATTTTCCGATTCTTTCTATGTAAAGCATAGCCCTGTTATCAAAAATTGTTCTGTCTATTCTGTTGCTTTTTATATAGACGATGTCGGGTACAAGCAAAGCAATTGCAAAAGCAAGTCCGTACCAGTTAAAAAGATTTGTACTGAAAAAGTCCATAAGTTCACTCCGTTATTTATTGTTTTCGTGGTATTCACAAAATTCCTTCGTTTTGCTCCAATACTTTATTCCCCAGTTTTCAAAATTCCACTCCTCCATATAATCGTTACATTCGTAGTCGATGTACCACAAAAGTCCGTTGTTTAAAATGAAATTTGTCGGGAAATAATCTATGTTAATTCCTTTTGGATTCAACAGTCTGCACATTTCACGAATCTGCTCAATATATTCGGGTTTCATCTCATTCTGCAAAACAAGCTCATATGCGGTTTTGCCGTCAATGTAATCTTTAAGAATCCTCTCGTTTTCCACATCGCAGTCAATAAGCTTCGGCAGTCTGAGCCCGGCATTTTTCAGCCGTTCGTAATCGTTAAGCTCGCTTTGAATTTTGTTACCGAAGGTATAGTATGAACACGGCTCGTGGTGAATCTGCTTTAAAACATAATTGTGTTCTCCGTCTGAAATAAGGTAGGAATAACCGCCCTTGCCTTTTCCGAGAAGCTTAATGACGGTAAAAGCTTTTCCGTTCACACTCATAGTATCCATAAGAACACCTCCGCACATATTACCGTATTATTTTATCACAGCTAAAGTTTGGGTGCAAGTTTTAAATTCTTTATGTGTAATGAACAAATGCTAAAATAAGTACATTCGGTAAAATAAAAAAGCGTGGATTTATAAATTTATTTTCCCATGCGGCAATTTATTACAAATTTGTTGTTGATTTTCTTATTAAAAAAAAGTATGATATAGAATATATTATTCTGCCCAAATGCCACAGTTGTGACATTTGATGCCCACTACAATTGAATAACAACTTTTAACACACAGGAGAAGATTTATTTGGAAAAGAAAAAATTCAGAATCAGCGGAAAGCTGATATTTAATCTCGCTGTTGTGGCAATCTCGATTTATCTGATCATCTACTTCTTTGTTTCGGAGGACGGTCTGATCGACTTGCTCAAAAAGCCTGACGGCTGCAATATGCTGATTATCCTTGCGGCTTTGCTGATTTATGATTTGAACATCCTTGTTGACGCTGTTGTAACGCTGATATATGTGCGGTCAAAGTATGAGAATTTCAGCTTTATTGAGGCTTTGAAGGTCGCATTTGTCGGAGTATTCTTCAGTGCGATTACACCGTCAAGCACAGGCGGACAGCCTATGCAGCTTTACCTTATGTCAAAAAAGAACATAAGCGTAGGTTTCGGTTCGGCTTGTATGACGCAAAAGTTCATTGTGTATCAGATAGTAATGACAGCTGTCAGCGTTATTGCTGTTATCACAAGGTTCAACTATTTCAGCGATGCTTTTACAAACATCTGGTCAACACTTTTCATTATTTTCGGATTTACCGTTCAGCTTGCAATGACGGCTTTGTTCCTGCTTGTTTCATTCAGCCACAAGGTTACAAACAAGCTCATCAATCTTATTTATAAGATTATGAAAAAGTTCAAGTTCATTAAAAATCCCGAAAAAAAGGTTGAAAGACTTCACAAAGAAGTTGATATGTTTCACGACACAAACAAACAGCTTTTTTCAAGCGTAAAACGGCTTGTTGTAATTTATGCACTTGTATTTATTCAGGTAATTTTAATTCTTTCAATCCCGTATCTCATCTATGTTTCATTTGGTATGGCTCCGATTGCAAGAGCGGCAGGACAGCCGACACTTTCGTTCTATGATTCAATCTGTATTCAGTCATTCGTGCTGTTCACGGCAAACCTTATCCCGCTCCCCGGTGCGTCGGGCGGTGCGGAACTCGCATTCACAATGTACTTTGGTTCGTTCTTCAAAATCGGTGCAATAAGCAAAATCAAGCCGGCAATCCTTATGTGGAGATTCATTACATACTACGGAGCAATCCTGATTTCTGCCCCGTTCTCCTACTTTACAAAGGGTAAAAGGCGTGACGATGAAATAAAACAAATTGAAGAAGAACTTGAATCGGAAATGGAAAATAAAAAACCGGAAGAAAAAGTAACTCAGTAGTATTTTCATAAATATCTCTTTCAAAAACGGAGCAGACACAATTCAGTCTGCTCCGTTTTTTGTGGTATAACAAACCGTTAGCCATTTTTTACGGTCAATTGTTGGGAACAATTTGTAGCGGCGAACCTTGTTCGCCGCTACAGTATATCATCAAACATTCTGTTTAAGGCAGGTTTTCAGGTCATCTTCTGCGTTGCTGATTGGACGCAAGCCGAATGTTTCTGACAAATACTGCAACACATTCGGGCTTAAAAATGCAGGGAGTGTCGGACCGAGGTAGATATTCTTTATTCCGAGGCTTAAAAGTGCCAGCAAATCGGCAACCGCCTTTTGCTCATACCACGAAACAATCAGCGACAACGGCAAGCCGTTTACATCTGTATCAAACGCATCGGCAAGTGCTACGGCAATGCAGATTGCGGAGTAAACATCGTTGCACTGACCGATGTCGAGTAATCTCGGCAAGCCGTCGATGTCACCGAATTCGAGCTTGTTAAAGCGGTATTTTCCGCAAGCGAGCGTCATAATTATGCAGTCTTTCGGCACATTTTCAGCAAACTCCGTGTAGTAATTTCTGCCCGGTCTTGCACCGTCACAACCGCCGATAAGGAAAAAGTGTCTGACTTTTCCGCTTTTGACGGCCTCGACAATTTTATCGGCATATGAAAGCGTAGCGTGATGACCGAATCCCACAAGAATTTCGTGCGGTTCAACATCTTCCTTAAAACCTCCGAGTTCAATTGCCTGCTGAATAATTTCGCTGAAATCTTTGTCGCCGTTTTCCTTTTTGCCGATGTGCTTAACACCCTCCCAGCCGACAACATTTGTACTGTAAATTCTGTCTTTGTACGAATCTCTCGGCCGCATAAGGCAGTTTGTCGTCATAAGAATACAACCGGGGATATTGTCAAACTGCTTTTGCTGATCTTGCCATGCACCGCCGAAATTGCCGATAAGATGCGGATATTTTTTTGAAACCGTCATAGCCGTGACACGGCAGCATTTCGCCGTGAGTATAAACATTTATGCCCTTGCCCTTTGACTGTTCAAGGAGCATTTCAAGGTCTTTCAAATCGTGACCCGACACAATAATAAACGGACCTTTTTTGATGTGAACATCAACCTTGTGCGGTGATGGATTGCCGTAGGTTTCAGTGTTTGCTTCATCAAGTTTTTTCATAACTTCAAGAGCATTTTCACCCGTTCTCATCGTCATTCTGATAAGCTCCTCAACCGTGAGCGAATCATCCGTTGTCGCCTCAAGTGCAGTGATGTAAAAATCGTCAACCTGATCGCTGAAATAGCCGAGTTCACGAGCCTGATGACCGTAGGCGCTTATGCCTTTGAGACCGTAAACAATTGTCTGTCTTAAAGAGCGGATGTCGGGGTCAAGCGACTTTTCGTACATAATTCCCGCAAGCGGTGCGTCTTTGAGCATTTCCGACTTTGTTTCGGGAAGATTGTAGGTTGCGTGCAGAGTATGATTTTTGATTTCGCCCACAACTTCACGAAGTTTTTCCTTGATTTGCTGAGATTCACGCAAAAGCGACACATGCACATCGGCATCAAAGTTTACATTCGTCAGCGTTGTAAAAAGGCAGTTTTCCACAAAGCGAACAATGTCCTTGTCAATGTGCTGACCTTTTTCAATAAGCACCTTGCCGTAACAGCTTATGCCCTTCAGCTGAAAGATAAGTAAATCCTGAAGATTTGCAATTTCGGGAGTTTTTCCGCAAACGCCGAGCCGTGTGCAACCCTTTCCGTTCGCAGTCTGCTCACACTGATAGCAAAACATCTCATAACCCAAGTCCATATTATTACTCATAAAAATTACCTCCGAAACATTTTGCAAATATTATCTGCAAATTTTCGGAGGTTTATTCTTAATTTGGATTTTTAATAAACACTGAATGAAGTGCTCTCACTCTGACCGCCGCCTGAAACGGTTATCGGATAAGTTCCCGATTTTGTTCTTGTGCCGACTTTCCAAGACCACGATGCGTTGCCATTGCTGTCGGAAGTAACATCTTCAAGTCCGCTTGCCGTTGATATTCCGCTGTTATACACAACTGTGATTGAATATGTTGTGTTTGGAGCGCCATGAATACTAACGCTCGCAAACGAACCTGCACTTACGCTTGATGTAACATTTGTAAATTCGAGCGTTGTTTCAGCCTGTGACGGCTTATCCTCATGCTTTTCTACAACCTTTTTTACAGGTTTTTTAGTGGGTTTCTGAGTAGGTTTTTCTGTAGGCTTTTCAGTCGGTTTCTCGGTGGTCGGCTCTTCCGTTGTAGGTTCCTCGGTTGTCGGCTCTTCCGTAGTCACTTCGGCAGTTGTTTCGTCTTCAAAAACAGACGAAACAATGTCATCAACAGTATTGCTTGACTCTGATGCTTGGGAACATCCCGAAAATGTAAGGAGCAATCCCAGTGTTACCGCAACAGCTAATGTTCTAAATTTTCTCATCTATTGTCACCTCACACAATTATTTTATTTAATAATAGTACAATTTGTTTTATTTGTAAAGAGCTTTTTGTGCAAATAATCAATAATTGTTATTTTTTAGAACATAACTGTGTAAAAAAGAACAGCCAAAAGGCTGTTCTAAAAAAATGTATTAGATTTTATTTTAAAGATTTGCGAAAACCTTTGTACCTTTATTCTTAATCCAATACCAGATTGGAAGGCTGATGAGGATAAAATAAAATGCTGTGCAGGCGAGGAAAATTTCAGTCGAAATTTCAATTTCAAAGCTGAGAAGAATCGGATACGCAATAGCAGGTACGCATACGGCAAGAACTGAAATCAACAATGAAAGCATAACACTTGCACTCTGTTTTACTGCCTCAGCGGTTGTGTTCCAATCAAGCTTTGGCTTTTTCAGGTCAAACATAAGTCCGAGGAGTCCCGAGAACAACGAGAAAATTATCGGAATAAGAATTGTGATAATAATATTAACCGGTTTCATTCCGAGCATTATTGAGAGAACAACCGAGGGTACAAGTGAAACAACGCCGTTTACAATAAAGTGAAGTTTCAGCTTTTGCGTAAGCACCTGCAACGGTGATACAGGAAGCGACTGCATAAGCCAGAGGTTCTTTGCCTCCATTGAAATTGATGCCGCAGAAATCGGTCCCATTGAAATCACAAAGGCAATCACAAGTGGAAGATATACTGAAATCATTTCAATCAATGTACTTGGAAATTGCTTCAGCGTATTAAGCTGGAACACCGCATAAATTGTTCCGCCTACCATAATTAACGCACTGAGTCCGCTGTTAAGCATATAGGTCGCGTTGCCTGTGAACATCATTCTTTCTTTGCGTAAAAGCGCCTTTGATGCAGAACTTACTTTCAGGGTTTTCTCTTTATACACGGCTTTCTTCGCACCCTTTTTCGCTGTTGCAAGCTTTATGAAGCTGTGAGAAAGCACCGCATAAACAATTGCAAAGAACGCAATAATTACTACAGCAACACCAAAAAGCGGCAACAAGTCGCCCGATGCGCCAAGTCCTGTGAGATAAAGCGGATATGCACTGTCCATTATATTTGCACCGATGCCAATTGAATTTGCAGCGAGTGTTTTTACAAGGTCCTCTGCCTGATAATAAAGGTAAAAATACAGTGCAAAGAAAACAAGTGAAAATACAATTGTCACAACATTTTTATGTCTTGTCCTTGATGTTACAAATGCAATCAGCCAGCCGAGAATGCACGAAACGCTCAGGCTTAAAAGCGGAACTAAAAGCAGAATCACAATCTGACTTACTACAAGCGAAGCCGAAACAGACGCATTTGTTGCATAGGCCGCAAAAGCAGGGACCTGTACAAGTGCACAAAAGAGAAGATTTTGTGCATACAGTGGCAACATTCTGCAAAAGAGAATACTGCGAGGCGGAATAGGCATTGAAAGCAAAAGTTCATTATCCTTTGCCTCATAAAGCTGTGAGAGCGAAAGGAAAATACAGCCTATTGTGCTGATTACAAACGACGCACCCATAACATAGAGAAAATACAACCAACTGAATCCCGATGTTGCAAGCATAGGTGCCATCATGCTGAACATATTGTAGAACATAAATGCAAATACAACACCGACAAAAGCGAGAAGAGCAAGATAAACAGCTGGTGAGTTAAACGAACTTTTTTTGCCGTTCTTTTTCTTGTTTGACGAATTCGCGGTGTACCGTGCAAGTGCCTTTTGAAATTGGAGTTTAATTAAGGTTTTAAGCATCTTTCTCCTCCAGTTCAAGGAATACATCTTCAAGCGAATCATCGCCCTTGACCTCATCCATTGTACCCGACTTGATAAGTTTGCCGCTTTTGATGATAGCAACCTTGTCGCAAAGCTTTTCGGCAACTTCAAGCACATGGGTTGAGAAGAAAATTGCACCGCCGTTATCGCACATCTCTCTCATCAAAGTTTTGAGAAGGTGGGATGATTTTGGGTCAAGACCTACAAAAGGTTCATCCATAATGATAAGCTTGGGGTTATGTATGAGTGCGGAAACAATTGCAAGTTTTTGTTTCATACCGTGAGAATAGCCGTCAATTGTCTGAGCAAGTGCATTTTTAATTTCAAACATTTCAGCATATTTACTGATTCTTGCCTGACGGTCAGACTGGCTGATTCCGAAAATATCGGAAATAAAATTGAGGTACTTAATACCTGTCATAAACTCATACAAATCGGGATTGTCGGGAATGTAAGCAATTTTGCGCTTACATTCGAGAGGTTTTTCTTTTACCGACACACCGTCAACATAGATTTCGCCCCTCGATCAAAGTTGAGAATTCCACAGCAGGATTTGATTGTTGTTGTCTTACCTGCACCGTTGTGTCCGATAAAGCCGTAAATCTCGCCTTTTTGAATATGAAGTGACAAATCGTCAACAGCCTTTTTGTCACCGTATTTTTTAGTTAAATGTTCTATTCTGAGCATAAGCGCTCCTCCTATAGCCAAATAAATTACGCAAATTATACTACACAAAATATTCTTGTGTCAATATGTTATAAAAATTCAACAAGTTTGAATTACAAACCAATAAATCTGCGAAATTTGGATAACAGAAACCATTTTTGATGAAATGTAAAATCTATTGAAATATTTTGCATTACGAATCATCTTGAATATATGCAGGAATGATTTATAATATTAGTACAGATTATTTTTTGGAGGTTCATCTTGGCAAAGTTCAAAAGAAAATATACACTCGGGGAAGAAATTTTCAACTCTGTATCACACGGAATCGGTGCAGGTCTGTCGATTGCGGGAACGGTTGTGCTTATCGTTACGGCGGCAATCCACACAAATGCGTGGGGTGTTGTCAGCTCTTGCATTTACGGTGCATCGCTCATCATACTCTACACAATGTCAACTCTGTATCATTCTTTCACAAATGAAAAGGTAAAAGCATTTTTTCGAATAATGGATCACAACACGATTTTTCTGCTGATTGCGGGAACATACACACCGATTACTCTTTACTACCTCAATGGTGTGACAGGTTGGATTCTGTTCGGAATTGTGTGGGCATCGGCAATTTTCGGAATAGTTATGAACTCAATCAACCTTGAAAAAGCAAGGATTCCGTCAATATTCTGCTACATAGGAATGGGTTGGGTAATAATCTTTGCAATAAAACCGCTTATGGAACATATGCCGTCAATTTCGGGAATCTTCCTCATCGTAGGCGGAGTATTCTACACGGTGGGGATTATATTTTACGCAATTAAAAAGGTAAAATATTTTCACTCAATATGGCATTTATTCACGGTTGCGGGAAGTGTGTTCCATTACTTTGCAATTCTTCTCGGATTTTTCCGTATTTAACGGAAGCGAAAGCTGACCGCATAAAAATCCGCAGGTAAATCTTTCACACGCAAAAAAATGGGCTACAGAAAAACCTTTCGTTTTTCTGTAGCCCTAAATTTTATAAAAAGATTTGTTTAGTTTACGGGAACGCCTACGGAAACCTCTCTTACAGACAAAGCTTCCTTTGGAAGTGTGTACTTCTGCTTGTAAGCCTTGTAATCTGCGTTGTACTGAATATCATCGGAATTTTTGAGTTCGTGAAGATATTCGTGTGCGTCGTAGCCGTTGCGATTGATTTCAATAACACCGATTGCAATGTTTGAGCAATGGTCGGAAACTCTCTCAATATTTGTGATAAGGTCAGAGAATACAAAACCGAGTTCGATTGTACAGGTACCGTTAGTAAGACGCTTAACATGGGCGTCTTTAAGCTTGTCACGCAAACGGTCGATAACCTGTTCAAGCGGTTCAACCTTTGAGGCAAGTGCAAGGTCATTATCAACAAAAGCAACAGTAGCGTTGTTGATAATTTCACGAAGTGCGTCAACCATAACGGCAAGACCTGCTTTCGCCTCTTTTGAGAATGAAATGTTCTTTTCGTGAATTTCCTGAGCAACCTTTACAATGCTTACCGCATGATCGCTGATACGCTCAAAATCACCGATTGTGTGAAGAATGAGCTGAATAGTTTTACTGTCGTCAGCCGAAAGCTGTTTGGAACTGAGCTTTACAAGATATGTTGAAATAACATCCTCATAGGAATCAATCATATCTTCGTTTTCATGAATTGTTTCCGCAACCTTTTCGTCATAATGGTCAACAAGTTCAAGTGCGCCGAGGAGCGTACCCTCAGAAAGACGAGCCATTTTTTCAGCAAGTGACTTTGCACGCTCTGTTGCAACAGAGGGAGTGTTGAGAAAACGCTCATCGAGGAACGGAACATCCGAATCCTCTTCCTTGTCCTTGATTGTAAGACAGGCAAGCTTTTCAAGATACTTGTTGAACGGAAGAAGAATTGCAGTTGCAAGCAGATTGAATGCTGTGTGGATAACCGCAATGTTCTCGGGACCTACGATATCGTCAAGAAAACCGTAGTTGATAAAGAGGTTAGAACCGTAGAACAATGCACAAATTACAAGTGTGCCGATAATATTGAAGTAAAGATGTACAAATGCGGCACGCTTTGCGTTTTTCTTTGCACCGATACAGGAAATAAGTGCGGTTACGCAAGTGCCTATATTCTGTCCCATAACAATCGGGATTGCCATTGAATAGCTGATTGCGCCTGTTTTGGACAATGCCTGCAAAATACCGACAGAGGCGCTTGAGCTTTGTATAACTGCGGTCAGCAATGCACCGGCAAGAATACCGAATACAGGGTTGTTAAAGAGTGTGAGGAAGCCTGTGAATGTCGGATCATCCGAAAGCGGTTCAACAGCCGCACTCATCTGATCCATACCAACCATAAGAATACCGAATCCGAGGAAAATTGTGCCGAGATGCTTCTTCTTTTCAGAATTGCAGAACATAAGAAGAATAATTCCTACAAATGCAAACACGGCAGAGAAAGACGACGGCTTTAAAAGCTGCATAACCAAACTGTCGCCCTCAATACCCGAAAGGCTGAGAATCCAAGAAGTGATTGTTGTGCCGACATTGGCACCCATAATAATACCGATTGCCTGGCGGAGTTTCATAATTCCCGAGTTTACAAAGCCGACAACCATAACGGTTGTTGCCGAAGAGGACTGAATCACCGCAGTAACAGCCGCACCGAGAATGAATCCTTTCATGGTGCTGTTAGTCATTTTTTCCAGAGTTTTTTCAAGCTTACCGCCGGAAAGGCTCTCAAGACCGTCGCCCATTGAATTCATACCGAACAAAAAGAGCGCCAGACCGCAGAGCAGTTGTAAAACCATAAACAAATCCATAAATACATACTCTCCTTTATCATCAATAATATTAAACTAAAGTCATAGGATTGTCAATGAATTGTAAAGAATTTGTAAAGTCTGAAAGCTTGGTAATTATCTTTGAAATTTGTCGAAACACGGCATTTTTTATGTAAGATTCGTGAAATTGTATTGTTTGAGCAATAAAAAAGCGGTACTGCACAATATAGTATGTACAGCACCGTTTGAAATTTATTTTTTCTGCAAAAGATTGTAAAAATATTTACATCAGAACCTTGCGGTAAATGTTGTTCCCTGTTCACTGCTTTCAAGAGAAATATCTCCGCCGTGTCTTTCGGTAATGTGCTTGACGATTGCAAGTCCAAGACCCGTGCCGCCTGTTTCCTTTGAACGGCTCTTATCAACACGGTAAAAGCGTTCAAACACACGCTTGTGGTGCTTTTCGGGGATACCGATTCCTGTGTCGGCAACTTTAACAAACGGATGTTCATTGTCATCGCCTGTTATGATTTTTACCGAACCGTTTTCACGATTATAACGGATTGCATTGTCACAAAGATTGTAGATAAGTTCGTAAATCTGATTACGGTTTCCGTTTATGACGGCAGTTTTTGTATCAACAGTGATTGTAATTCCGTGCTTTTCGGCATTTGAATGGAGATCCTCGGCAACCTCGGCTGCAACCCCTGCAAGGTCAACAGGGGCAAATTCTTCATCGATGAATTTTTCGTCAAGCTGTGAAAGCTCCATGATATCGCTTATAAGAGAGAGAAGTCTGCCCGATTCCTTGTGAATTTTATTTGCGAAATTCGGGATATCATCCGATTTCACAAGACCGCTTGCAATGATTTCCGCATAGCCCGAAATTGAAGTCAACGGAGTTTTCAGCTCGTGAGTTACATTTGCCGTGAATTCACGACGCATTTTTTCAGCCTTTTTCTTAGCCGAAACATCAATAATAAGACAGATTGCACCGTTTTTTTCGCCGTTTGAATAAACAGGATTGGTGATAATCTGCAATGCTCTTCCTTTTACGGTTGTGTCGCCGTTTTTACTTTCGCCCGAAAGAGCCTTGTCAACGCAATCGTTAAGAACCTCGTTGCGTGAAAACGCAATCAAAGTTTTGTCGGTAACACCGTCATCATCGGCACCGAGAAGCTTTGACGCCGAATAATTGCTCATAAGCACCTTTTTGTCAACATCAATAAGAATAAAGCCCTCCGCCATATTTTCGATAAGCGTTGAAATTTTATCCTTTTCAAACTGCAGTCTGCGCATCTGACGCTTGATTTGTCTTTGCTGGCTTGCAATTTTCTGTGAGAGCGGCAAAAGCTCATCATACGGCGAGCCGTTGCCGTTGTCCGCCATTTCCTTAATCGGTTCAACGATTTTCTTTGTGGAACGCTTTGCCAGAATTGTGCATACAACAAATACACCTATCATAATTATAAGAATTGACGGAATAACAAAAAGAAAGATTCCGTAAATGCTGTCAATTGTCTTTGCAACACGGATTACAGAACCGTCTGCGGTTTTTTCTGCATAATAGTAAGTGATTTTATTCAAAGTTTCCGACATTCTGTGACTTGAGCCGTTGCCGTCCTTAATTGCCTGCTGAAATTCGGGGCGGTCGCTGTGATTCGGCATAGAATTAACATCTGTGTCAACGCTGTCGGATACAACCGAACCGTCACTTTTTATGAGAGTAACACGAAAATCGCCTATTCCGTAATATTTTGAGAGGTCAATTTCGCTGTCGGAATTATAAACGCCGATGATTTTATCGGTAAATTGCCGAACCTCTGCCTCCTGTTCATCGGAGAACACAAACCAGAAAGCGGCTGTTGAAAAAACAGCCGTCAGAAGAATGGACACCACAGCGATAACCGAAAAGTTTTTTAAAAGCTTTTTGCTCAGTTTCACTTTATTCCCCCGCCTTATATCCGACATTTCTCACGGTTTTGATAAGGTTTCCGCAGCTGCCGAGTTTTTGCCTGAGGGTTGTAATGTGCATATCAACCGTTCTGCTCTCGCCCTCAAAATCATATCCCCACACATTGAGAATGATATTTTCACGGGTAAGCGCCATACCTTTATTTTTGAGAAGATACTTTAAAAGTTCGTATTCTTTGAAGGTGAGGTTACATTCCTCACCGCAGCTTGTTACAATGTGCTTGGAATCGTCAAAAACAATCTGACCTAGCTTTATTACATCCTGTCTGTCATCAACAGAACATCTGCGGAGGATTGCACGGACTCTTGAAATAAGCTCAAGGACGGAAAACGGTTTTGTAATATAGTCATCGGCACCCATGTCAAGGCCTTTGACCTTATCCATTTCACTTCCCTTTGCAGTAACAAGGATAACGGGAACATTTTTTGTCACGGCGTCCCTGCGCATTTTTTCAAGCACGGAAAGTCCGTCAAAATCGGGTAACATAACATCAAGAATTACAAGCTGAGGAATTTCGGCTGTACAAGCCTTAAAAAAGCTTTTGCTTTCACCAAAGCTCTGAACCTCATATCCGCTGCTTTTCATAGCATAAGATTCAAGCTCTCTGATATCGGTATCATCTTCAACAATGTAAATTAACATCTAATACTCTCCCACAACAAATGTGTATTTAAACGCACCGCAAAGGGGCGTCTGCACTTAAATTAAAATCGGAACATCCGCCATAATTATAGACTTTTTTTGCAAAAATGTAAAGTTTAATAAAACAAAAATCAGGAGCATACAGCTATGCTCCCGTTTGTTAAGCAAAATATATCAGTCGGACAAATCGCAGCTGCCTGTAATTGAAAAAGCAACCCACTCTGCAACATTAACCGCATGGTCTGCAATTCTTTCAAGATACTTTGCAATCATAACGATATCGAGAGCCTCTGAGCCGAGTTCCTTATTCTTATGAATGAGTTCAACCGTTTCATTCTTTGAACGGTTAAAAAGTTCGTCAACGATATCATCCTGACGGGCTACCTTTTTGGCAACCTCAATATCGCTCTTAACAAAAGCGTCAATAGCCTCCGTTACCATTTTTGAGGCATTGTCCCCCATTTCCAAAATGTGAGTAAGATTGAACACCTGCTTTTTGTCCTTGATGTAAACAGACATTTCAGCAATGTCAACTGCCTGATCGCCGATTCTCTCAAGGTCGGTAATCATTTTGAGTGCGGCGGAAACATATCTGAGGTCGTGTGCAACCGGTGCCTGATGAAGGAGAAGGTGCAGACATCTGCTTTGAATGGATTTTTCCGCCTCGTTAATACGATTTTCGTGTTCTCTTGCGATATCAAGCAAATCTTCGCCGTCAACAATCATCTTCATTGTATTTTTGATTGCCTGTTCAACAAGACCGCCCATTTCAATAAGGCTGTCGTTAAGCTGTGTAAGCTCTTTATCAAAATATTCTCTCATTAGCCAAACCTTCCCGTAATGTATTCTTCGGTACGCTTATCCTGCGGATTTGAGAAAATTGCGTCGGTTGAATTACATTCAACCATTTCACCGAGTAAAAAGAACGCTGTTTCATCTGAAATACGCAAAGCCTGCTGCATATTATGTGTTACCATAACGATTGTATAATCGTTTTTCAGTTTAAGGCAAAGCTCCTCAATTTTACCCGTTGAAATAGGATCAAGTGCAGAGGTTGCCTCGTCCATAAGCAGAACTTCGGGTTTTACGGCAAGTGCTCTTGCAATACAAAGTCTTTGTTGCTGACCGCCCGAAAGACCGAGAGCGCTCTTTTTGAGTCTGTCTTTAAGCTCATCCCAGATTGCGGCGTCACGCAAAGATTCTTCAACAATCCTGTCAAGTTCTCTCTTGCTTTTGATTCCGTGTGTGCGAGGACCGAAAGCGATGTTATCGTAGATGCTCATCGGGAACGGATTGGCTTTCTGGAACACCATACCAACCCTTTTGCGGAGGATATTTACATCCATATCTCCGTAAATATCCTCGTTGTCAAGGCGAATGTCGCCTGTTATCTTACAACCCTCAACAAGGTCGTTCATTCGGTTGAGCGACTTTAAAAGAGTTGATTTACCGCAGCCTGACGGGCCGATGAAGGCTGTGATTCTGTTTTTCTTCATACGGATATTTACATCCTTTAACGCATGAAATTTTCCGTAGTAAAGATTCATGTTTTCTATGGTAAATTTATCCATTGTAAAATAATTATCCTTTCCTGTTACTTCTTGTTGTTTCCGAGTTTCTTTGCAACAAATGCCGAAAGTGTATTGATTGCAAAAACAAGTACAAGAAGTACAACTGCGGTACCCCATGCCTGATCTGTATGAAGTCCTTCGTTGGTAAGTACATACATATGAACAGCAAGTGACCGTCCCGAATTGAGAGGGCCTGCCGCATAGCCTGTTGCCGAACCGTAAGTATAAATAAGTGCGGCTGTTTCGCCAACTATTCTGCCGACAGCAAGAATGATTCCGGCAAGAATACCGGGCATCGCACTCGGAAGAATAATTCTCATAATTGTTCTGAGCTTGCCAGAACCGAGTCCGTAACTGCCCTCACGGTATGAATCGGGAACTGTGAGAAGTGCCTCCTCGGTTGTACGCATAATTGTGGGAAGTACCATAATTGCAAGCGTAAATGCACCGGCAAGAAGTGAATAACCCCAGTTAAGGGCATACACAAAGAAAAGCATACCGAAAAGACCGTAAACAATTGACGGAATACCGGCAAGGGTTTCTGCCATTGTTCTGATTACCTTAACAAGCTTGTTGCCACGCTTTGCATACTCGGCAAGATAGATTGCCGCTCCCACACCGAACGGTACGGAAATTATAAGGGTTACAAGCGTAAGAACAATTGTGTTGATAATTGACGGCATACACGATACATTGTCGCTGTTGTACTCAAGTGAGAACAGCTCGGGGGTAAGGTTCGGAACACCCCGCACAAGAACATAGGCAATGATAAATATGAGAGCCGCCGCTGAAAGTGCCGCCGCAAGACCTACAAGAATGAGCAGTACAAGTGAAAGGGGCTTTCTTTTGTAGGCTTTCATTCTCTGTTTAAACGATACTTTGTTGATTGCCTTAATCTGTGACACATCAACCAAAGCGGCATCTTTTTTTATGTTATCGCTGTTAGCCACGCTTTTCACTCCTACTCTTTATAGCCTGCATTGAAAGTGTGATGAGCAGAACAAATACGAACAGAACAACACCCGTTGTAATAAGCGCCTGACGGTGCAAGCCTGTTGAATAACCCATTTCAAGAACAATGTTTGCGGTCAGGGTACGAAGTCCGTCCGTAACGCTGTGCGGAATCTGAACCTGATTGCCTGCAATGAGTACAACTGCCATTGTTTCGCCCAACGCTCTGCCTATGCCGAGAACAACTCCTGCAAGAACGCCTGATTTTGATGCCGGAAGAATAGTCTTGAACACACTTCTTTCCTTTGTAGCACCAAGTGCCAGAGCACCTTCGTAATAGCTTTCGGGAACTGCTCTTATTGCCGACTCTGACACACCGATGATTGTCGGAAGAATCATAACTCCGAGTACGATTGACGCCGCAAGCCAGCTTGAACCGTTACCGCCGAAGTTATCACGGATGAACGGTACAACTACCATAAGTCCGAAGAAGCCGTAAACAATTGACGGGATGCCTGCCAAAAGCTCTGTTGCCGGTTTAAGCACCTTGTAAAGCGGTGCAGGGCAAAATCTTGCAAGAAATACTGCTGTGAGAATTCCTATCGGAACACCGATTATGATTGCTCCCGCAGTAACATATATGCTTGCGATAATCATATCAAAAATTCCATATGATGCAGGCACATTCGTAGGCGCCCATTTCTGTCCGCCTACGAAATCAAAGAAGCCTATTTCTGCCATTGCAGGAACACCGTTACAGAATAAGAATATACAGATTATGACAACCGCCGCTATACTTGTTACAGCTGTGAGGAAGAAAACTCCCTGCATTGCCTTTTCACGAAATCTGTTTAATCTCATTTAATTATGTCACTCCAAACAGTTGTTTCACCTGTGTAAATTGATTTTACCTGATCAAGTGTGAGGTCATCACATGTGTTTGCACTGTTTACGATTACTGCGATACCGTCTTTTGCGATTGTTTCAACCTTGAGTGCGCTCTTTTCCTCATCTTTAAGGTCACGGGATGCCATACCGATATCACATGTACCGCCCATAGCCGACTGCATACCTGCCGATGAGTCGGATGTCTGGATTTCAACCTTAGCGTTTGTGTTTACCTTCTGATAAGCCTCGGCAAGCTTTTCCATTACAGGTGATACCGAAGAAGAACCTGCTACGCTGATTTTGCCTGACGGCTTCTTACCGCTGTATGCGGCATTTTCCGAAACTGTTACATAACCGTTGTCCGAAACAATCTTCTGACCGTCTGAGCTCATTATGTAATCAACAAAATCCTGAGCAACATCGCTGAGTTCGCCCTTGTAAGCAATGTTGAACGGACGGCTTACTGCATAGTTGCCTGACTTTACATTATCGGCTGTTGCCTCAACGCCGCCGATTTTAAGAGCCTTTACCGTATCGTTGAGTGAACCGAGTGAAATGTAACCGATTGCCGCCTCGTTATCCTTTACATTTGTGATAACAGCCTCTGTACTGTTGATTGTTACAGCCGAAGTAGTTGTGTTGTCTGTCTTGTTGTCGCCGTCCTTAACAAGAACGCCTGTGAGTTCTGTGAAAGCATCTCTTGTGCCTGAACCCTCTTCTCTTGTTACTACAGAGATTGTTTTTGATGCGTCAAACTTTGCTGCGTCTGAACCTGCGTCGGATGAACCGTTTGATGAAGAATTTGCACCGCCGCAGCCTGTGAATGCAGAAACTGCAAGAACACCGAATAATGCTGTTGCCGTAATTTTTTTAGTCATAGATTTCATTTGAATTTTCTCCTTAAATTCATATCATTTGTGTACCTCTTTCGTACAACATCAGTCTATGACTGTTTTGTAAAATACGCTGTTTGTCAATTGTAAAAAGAGTGTAAATAAAAATATAGGTTTTGTATGCCAAAATAAATTTTTACAAATTTGCGTGACAAAGCCTTTTATTTGTGGTACAATATTACAGATGTGTGCAGGATGTAAAATAATTCCTGCAAAATTTCAAAATCAACTTACATAAGATTTACAGAGAAATATTATTCCAAGGAGGTCATTTTAGTGGCTGAAAACAAAATTCCATACAAAATATACCTTGACGAAAGCGAAATCCCGACACAATGGTACAATGTTCGTGCAGATATGAAAAACAAGCCTGCACCGCTTTTAAACCCTGCAACACTCAAGCCTATGACACACGCAGACCTTGCTCCCGTGTTCTGTGATGAGCTTATTGACCAGGAGCTTGACGATACAGACGCATACATTGACATTCCGGAAGAAATTCAGAACTTCTATAAAATGTACCGTCCATCTCCGCTTATAAGAGCATATTTTCTTGAAAAGGCTCTTGACACTCCGGCAAAGATTTACTACAAATTCGAGGGCAACAACACAAGCGGAAGTCACAAGCTCAACAGCGCAATTGCTCAGGCTTACTACGCTAAAAAGCAGGGACTTAAAGGTGTTACAACCGAAACAGGCGCAGGTCAGTGGGGTACTGCCCTTTCAATGGCTTGTTCATATTTCGGCCTTGACTGCAAGGTATTTATGGTAAAGGTTTCATACGAGCAAAAGCCTTTCAGAAGAGAGGTTATGAGAACCTACGGTGCAAGCGTTACTCCGTCACCGTCAACAACAACGGAAGTCGGCAGAAAGATTCTTGAGGCTCACCCCGGTACAACAGGAAGCCTTGGCTGTGCTATTTCTGAGGCTGTTGAGGTTGCAACTCATACAGACGGCTACCGTTATGTACTCGGAAGTGTGCTTAATCAGGTACTTCTTCATCAGTCCGTTATCGGTCTTGAAGCAAAAGCCGCTCTCGAAAAGTACGATGTAAAGCCTGACATCATCATCGGCTGTGCAGGCGGCGGTTCAAACCTCGGCGGTCTTATCTCTCCGTTTATGGGTGAAAAGCTCCGTGGCGAAAATGACTACAAATTTATCGCTGTTGAGCCGGCATCATGCCCAAGCTTTACAAGAGGTAAGTTCGCATATGACTTCTGCGACACAGGTATGATTTGTCCTCTCGCAAAGATGTACACACTCGGCAGCGGATTTATTCCGTCAGCCAACCACGCAGGCGGACTTCGTTTCCACGGTATGAGTTCAACACTTTCTCAGCTTTATCATGACGGTCTTATGGAGGCAAGAGCAGTTGAGCAGACAAGCGTATTTGCGGCGGCTGAACAGTTTGCAAGAGTTGAAGGTATTCTTCCTGCTCCCGAAAGCAGTCACGCAATCAGAGTTGCAATTGATGAGGCTCTCAAGTGCAAAGAAACAGGCGAAGAAAAGACAATTCTCTTCGGTCTTACAGGTACAGGCTACTTTGATATGGTTGCTTATCAGAAGTATAATGACGGCGAAATGAGCGACTACATTCCGACAGACGCCGACCTCCAGCAGGGCTTTGACGGCTTGCCAAAGGTTGACTAATGCGAGTGTCTCGCACCCGGTTCGTGTAGACAGTTTGTTATATTCAAACTTTTGTCACCCGAGCGTAGCTTGGTTGTCAATTTACGAACTAACACTATATTAATATTTATCGGAATATAAAAAAAGAAAAGAGGTCAGTAATCGCTGACCTCTTTGTTATAGGAGATGATTTTTTGAAAACACCTGTTCTTGAAAGTGAACGAGTCATTTTACGCCCATTAACCGTTAACGATGCTAAAACGGCATTTAACAACTGGACAAGTGATAATCGAGTTACAAAGTATATGCGGTATAATTCTCACACAAGCCTTGATGATACAATTGAATGGCTTAAAATGGTTGAAAATGCAGAAAATTCTGACAAGCAATACGATTGGGGATTTATTGACAAAAAAGCAGGGACTCTTTTCGGCAGTGGCGGTCTTGTATGGAATGATGATGAACAGATGTACGAAATCGGTTACAACTGTATGTTTGATTATTGGCACAAAGGCTTTACAACTGAAATAGCCGCAGTAATTCTTAATTTTGCAAAGAACGCTTTAAAGCAAACAAAGATTTACGGTTGCCACGCTGTTGAGAATGTAAACTCGGGAAAAGTTATGATTAAAAATGGATTTGTACCTACCGGATATACTACCGTAACAAACTTTGACGGCACAACTAAAAAGGCACGAACCTACATTTTAAACTTTTAACTATTATACGCAATGAGTGCAATATTTGATGCACAGTTTTCTTCATTTAAATAACAAGTCAGTGCGTTTTATTCGTTTTGGTTTTGCAACCAAAACGATTGGCGAACACTGTTCGCCGCTACATTTAAGGAATTACTTTGCAATATTCATAAAGCCAAACAAAAACGGTTGGATTACTTTTTTCGTAAATCCAACCGTTAATTTTTTTATTTGGTAATCTAAAATCCGAACTTATTCTCTGCCGGCACGAACGCTTGCGGAGGCAAGTATATACACAAAACCGAGGAGAATATCGGTTGCTATGTCGAACACTTCAATCACAAAAACAACCTGTCCGTTGACAACATTAAATATGATGTTAAGCACTCCGATAATCACAAGCACTACTGCAAGTTTGCCCGAAGTTTTCAACATTTTTTGCATATCGGGCGGTGATGTCCTTTTTGAAACGGCTCTCAGTCCCATTGAACCTACTGCGAGCTTCAGCACCATTGAAACGGTGACAGTCATGATTAGCAGATAATCGAAAGCCGATGCCGATCCGCCGTCAAATGACGGGATAATCGTATTAACCAGCTTGTATGCAACCAAAATTCCCGAAAATATAACTCCGAGAAACATTACAACTGCCGTTACTTTGATTTTTTCTTTCATAAGACACACCCCCGTGAAGGTTTAAGTTATCAGCCGATAAGTTCCTTGATTTTTGACTCTGCAAGAGCAGGATCTGCCTTACCTCTGCTGTTCTTCATAACATTTCCGACAAGCGACTTAATTGCCTTTTCCTTGCCGTTCTTATAGTCCTCAACAGCCTTTGGATTGCTCTCAACAGCCTGCTTGCACAAATCGTTGAGTGCGTTTTCGTCAAGACCGCCCATATCGCTTTTGCTGATAAATTCAAGAGCACCCTTGCCGCTGTCAAGCATTTTTTCAAGTGTTGCCTTTGCAAGGTTGTTGCGGATTTTACCGCTGTCAAGAAGTTTTACAAGCTCGTTAAGCTGTTCGGGAGTAACCGCAACATCAAAGATTTCCTTGTCAGCCTCAGTTTCCGTTCTGCGGAATATCTGACCGATAATGAAGTTTGAAACTGTCTTTGGTGACTTAACGCCCTCGCAAGCCTTGTCAAAATACTCGCTGATTTTGCGGTACTTTGTAAGAAGCTGTGCATCCTTTTCGGGAATTGCAAGTTCATCAATATATCTTCTGCACTTATCAGCAGGAAGCTCAGGCATTGCAGCCTTGATTTCTTCAACAACATCTTTCGGAACATGGATAGTAACAAGGTCGGGATCACGAAAATAACGGTAATCGTGAGCATCCTCTTTACTTCTCATTGAAGATGTTGTGTTGGTTGCGTCATCATAACGGAGAGTTTCCTGAACAACACTTCCGCCGTTTTCAATAAGGTCAACTTGTCTTTCAAACTCATACTCCATAGCCTTTGCTATGTTGTTAATTGAGTTCATATTTTTAATTTCGGTTCTTGTACCAAGCTTTTCGCTGCCCTTTGGACGAACCGAAATGTTTACATCGCAACGCATTGAGCCTTCCTGCATCTTACAGTCGGAAATTCCGATGTAACGCATAACCTGCTGAAGCTTTTCAACATACTCTCTCGCCTCGTCAATTGAACGAATGTCAGGCTCTGAAACGATTTCGATAAGAGGAACACCGCCACGGTTATAGTCAACATATGTGTCGCCGTGCTGATGAATGAGCTTTCCTGCGTCCTCTTCGATGTGAATGTGGTGCAGACGGATTTTTCTGCCGTTTGAAAGTTCAACATAACCGCCTATAATAAGCGGAGCATAAAGCTGGCTGATCTGATAAGCCTTTGAAAGGTCGGGATAGCAGTAGTTCTTTCTGTCCATTTTTGAAATCTCTGCGATTTCACCGTGAACTGCAAGACCTGCACGGATTGCATAGCGAACTACCTCACGGTTAAGCTTTGGAAGTGTTCCCGGCAGACCGATACACACGGGACAGCAATGGCTGTTTGGCGCACCGCCGAATTTTGTAGTACAGCCACAGAAGATTTTTGTCTTTGTGGCAAGCTCAATATGGGTTTCAAAACCCGCAACTAATTCGTAACTCACAGCTTAACACCCCACTTTGTATCCTTAAAGTTTTCAGCAGCAGCCTGCTGATATTTGTATGCCGCATTAAGAATTTCAGCCTCGCCAAAGCTCTTGCCGATAAGCTGCATACCAATCGGCATACCCTTTGCGTTGAATCCGCACGGAACCGAAACACCCGGCAGACCTGCAATATTGACAGGTACAGTGCAGATATCCGTAAGATAGGTTTCAATCGGATCGCTTACAGCGTGTCCCTTTTCAAATGCTGTCATAGGAACAGTAGGTGCAAGGATTACATCGCACTTTTCAAATGCGTTGTTGAATGCCTTAACGATAGTGCCGCGAAGATTCTGAGCCTTTTTGTAATAAGCGTCATAGTAACCTGCGGAAAGAACATAGGTACCGAGGAGGATTCTGCGTTTAACCTCTTCTCCGAATCCCTCCGAACGGGTACGGCAAACCATATCGTGAGTGCCGTTGTAATGCTCGGTTTTGTAACCGAAACGGATACCGTCATATCTGCCGAGGTTTGAAGATGCCTCGGCACAGGCGATGATATAGTAAACAGGAAGGGCAAATTTGAGTTCTGGCAGGTCAAAGTAAACAATCTCTGCGCCCATTGACTTGTAGATATCAGCAGCCTTTAAGACAGCCTCTTTTACATCGTCACGGACACCCTCAAGATATTCCTTTGCAATACCGATTTTCATGCCCTTGATGTCATTGTTGAGTTTTGAATAAGTGTCACCGACAAAGCCCTTTGAGGTTGAATCTTTTTCATCTCTCTTTGAAATTGCGTCAAAGACAATTGCAGCGTCCTCAACAGACTTTGTAATCGGACCGATCTGGTCAAGTGAACTTGCGTATGCGATAAGTCCGTAACGGGAAACCGCACCGTAAGTAGGTTTAAGGCCTACAATACCGCAGAATGATGCCGGCTGACGGATTGATCCGCCTGTATCAGAGCCAAGACCGTAAGCGGCAATGTTTGCGCCTACCGCACTTGCAACACCGCCTGATGAACCGCCTGAAACATAGTTTGAATCAAACGGATTCATTGCACCGCCAAAGTATGATGTTTCGCATGAAGAGCCCATTGCGAACTCGTCCATATTCGTCTTGCCGAGCATAACTGCGTTTTCGCCTGCAAGAGTTTCCCAAACGGTTGCGTTATAAATCGGCTTATAGCCTGTGAGAATTTTTGAACAACAGGTTGTTTCAATTCCCTTTGTTGAAATATTGTCCTTGAGCGTCATCGGAACACCCTCGAGCATACCGATTTCCTCGCCGGAGGCAATTTTTCTGTCGACAGCCTCGGCAGTTTTCAGAGCCTCCTCGCCTGTTACATTAACATATGCGTTAAGCTCGCCGTCAGCCTTTTCGATTTCGTCAAGATAGCTTTTTGTAAGCTCGGTACATGAACACTCTTTTGACACAAGCATTTCATGAATTTTTTCAATAGAACCCATTTTTACACCGCCTTACTCTCTGTTTCTTACAAGGAAGTGATCCTCTGCCTGCTCGGGAGCATTTGAAAGAATTTCCTTTGTATCGTAGGACTCAACAACCTCATCCTCACGAAAAACATTTGACAGATTGTTAATATCGTCAAACTCCTCGCCGTCTGTCGGAGCGTTATTGATTGTGTCGGCAAAATCTATGATTTCCTGCATTGACTTTGTAAGGCCGTCAAGCTCCTCTTCGGGAACAAAAAGCTTTGAAAGCAACGCAATGTTTTCAACATCTTCTCTTGTTACCATAAAAACCGTCCTTTTTAAAGAAAATAGGGCAAGTCATATAATATATAACTCGCCCTTTGAGTTTGAATATATGACTGCAAATGCAGTTTTTATCTTAATTTAATATGAACCTCACGGAGCTGCTGTTCTGTTACCTCACCCGGTGAACCGAGGAGAAGATCCTGAGCATTAGAGTTCATCGGGAATGCAATAACTTCTCTGATGTTCTCTTCCTCTGTAAGGAGCATAATCATACGGTCAACACCCGGAGCCATACCTGCGTGCGGCGGAGCACCGTACTGGAACGCATTGTAGAGTGCAGAGAACTTAGCCTTGAGGTCATCCTCGCTGTAGCCTGCAAGCTCGAACGCTTTCTTCATAATTTCAATATCGTGGTTACGAACAGCGCCTGATGAAAGCTCAACACCGTTGCAAACGATATCGTACTGATAAGCAAGAACCTCTTCGGGATCCTTGTTAAGAAGGCTGTCAAGACCGCCCTGTGGCATTGAGAAAGGATTGTGTGTGAAGATAATTTGATTTGTTTCTTCATCTCTCTCAAACATCGGGAAGTCAACGATAAAGCACATTTCAAAACGGCTTGTATCGATAAGGTCAAGACGCTTTGCAACCTCTGTTCTGATCTGACCCGCAAGCTTTGGAGCTTCCTGAGCAGTATCGGCGATAAAGTAGATTACATCGCCTGCTTTTGAACCGTTACGGCTGATAAGTTCTTCACGGTCGCCATCTTTAAGGAACTTGTCAATCGGACCGTCAAATGTGAGGTCATCTCTAACCTTAACATAGCCAAGGCCCTTCATGCCGATTGAAAGAGCGAACTCCTCCATCTCTTGAACCATTTTTTTGACTGACCTGCGGCGTTCGGAACATTGATTGAACGAACTGTCTTTTTTGCGGAACGGAGCAAAGTCTGTTTCCTCAAACATATCGCTGATTTCAACAATTACGAGCGGATTGCGGAGGTCAGGCTTGTCTGTACCGTACTTGAGCATACTCTCGGCATACGGAATACGGGCAAACGGAGGCTTTGAAACCTCTTTATTTGAAAACTTCTTGAATGTTTCGTAAAGAACCTCTTCAGCAACAGCAAATACATCTTCCTGTGTTGCAAAAGCCATTTCAAAATCAAGCTGATAGAACTCACCCGGTGAACGGTCTGCACGGGCGTCCTCATCACGGAAGCAAGGTGCAATCTGGAAATACCTGTCAAAGCCTGACACCATAAGGAGCTGTTTAAAAATCTGAGGAGCCTGTGGGAGAGCATAGAATCTGCCCTTGTGCTTTCTGCTCGGGATAAGGTAGTCACGAGCGCCCTCCGGAGATGAAGTTGAAAGGATAGGAGTCTGAATCTCCATAAAGCCCATTTCGTTCATCTTGTTGCGCAGAAATGTGATAATCTGCGAACGAATCATAATATTATTGTGAACCTTCGGGTTACGGAGGTCAAGAAAACGATATTTAAGTCTTACTTCTTCATTGGTATTTGTAGAGGTTGCAACCTCAAACGGAAGAACATTCTTACACTTACCGAGAACCTTGATGTCCTCCGTGTGAACTTCAACGAAACCTGTTGCAATCTTCTTGTTGATTGTTTCTTCGTCACGCTTAACAACAGTACCGCTGAGAGTTACTGTACATTCCTTGTTGATATCTTTAAGGAGTTCATCGTTGTGAACAACAACCTGAAGCACACCGTACTGATCACGGATATCGAGGAACATTACACCGCCGTGGTCACGGATATTTTCAACCCAGCCCGCAACTCTGACCTGCTGTCCGATATTTTCTTCTCTTAACTCACCGCAGGTGACTGTGCGGTATTCATTAGCTTTTATCATTACTGTAACTATCCTTTCACAGATATTTTGCCTGTCAGCCTATTTATTTAGCCTATTCTTCTGTATTATAACACAATTGCTGTATTCAATCAATATTTTACAAAAGATTTTTTGAGCATACGGCAAAATATTCCGTTATTCAACGCTTTTAAGACTTTCAACCATATTAACGGCTTTAATCTTAAAGCTCATAACCGCATTTACAAGAATTGAAAACAGGAATGTCAGCCCTGCCGCATAGAGGTATGAAGTGAAATAGATATCTCTTCCAAACATAACGTTGTCAACTTCAACCGTCTGAATGATAAAGCCTGTCAAAAGGTTTCCGAGAAACAGACCTGCGGTAATTCCGAGAATAGTCAAAATTATGTTCTCTTTGTAAATGAACGATGAAGTTTCACGGTTGTAAAATCCGAGAACCTTAAAGGTTGCAATTTCACGGACACGCTCGGCAATGTTGATATTTGTCAGGTTGTAGAGTACAACAAAGGCAAGTGCCGCTGCGCAGATTATCATAACCGTAACAACCATATCAAGCGAGTTTAGCATATTTCGGAATTCGTTTAAGCTTGAAGCAATATAGCTTACCGCCGCAATTTTATCATCGGATAAAACCTGTGAGCCAAACTCGTCACAGGCGGAATCCGAGGCATCTTTGAGTGCGACATCAGCCATATTATAGGTACAGTCCTTACCGAACAAGCTCTTATAGGCATCGGGCGTCATGTAGACAAAATTGTAAAGGTACTGTTCAAAAATTCCGCTGACCTTGACCTCTGCCTTTTTGCCGTCAACATTCAGTGTGATTTTGTCGCCCGTTTTTATTCCAAGCTCACTGCACATTTTTTCACTGAGCATTACTCCGCTGTCCGAAAGCTTGAGTTCTTCTTTGCCTTTTCTTGTATGCAGAGAAACAATTTCGTCAAACTTTTCGGGATTCTGCGGTACAACAAGATTTGTGTCGCTGTCCTTAACCTTACTGCCGTGTGTTACCGTACATTCCTGCTGTGAAACAAGCATTGAGTGTTTGACATTGCTGTTTTTATCAAGTGTATCTGTCAAAAACGAAAGATTGTCGGCACTTCCGCTGTCTTTCGGAACAACAACGGCATCGTATTTATAGATTGTTTCAAACTGATCGTGTGTCATCGGTTCAAAGCTGTTGAGCAAACCGAATGCGGCAACAATCAGAGCCGTACAGCCTGCCACACCGATAACAGTCATACAAAGTCTTACCTTGTATCTGAACAGATTTCTTGCGGTCAGCTTTGAATTAAAGCTCATATGTGACCACAACGGTTTTATGCGTTCAAGCAAAATTCTCTTGCCCGCCTTTGGTGCTTTCGGCCGCATAACAGCCGCAGGCTTTTCGTGCAGAGATTTTGCACACACTACAACCGACACGACAACCGTGCAGACAACTCCGGCAACAACTCCGAAAATTATGCTTGTATAGTCGGGTATCAGCGTTATATCGCCGATGTAGTACATAATTTTGTAAGCATCATAAATTACAAACGGCAAGGTGAAAATGCCGATTAAAATACCGATTACACTTCCGATAACAGCCGCAAGCAACGAGTAGATTACAAACTTCATTACAATGCTTGTGTTGCTGTAGCCGAGCGCTTTCAGCGTTCCGATTTCGGTACGCTTTTCCTCAATTAGTCTTGTCATTGTGGTTACGCAGACAAGCACCGCTACGAGCAGGAAGAATACGGGAAATACCGTTGCAACAGCCCCAAGTCTGTCAGCATTTGACGAAAATGTTGAGTAACCCGGGTTGTCACTTCTGTCAAAAACATACCACTTTGGTTCTGTAAGAGAATTAATTTCTTCCTCTGCATCTTTGATTTTATCCTCTGCCTTTTTGAATTCTTCATCGGCTTTTTTAACACCGTCATCATATTCTGTCTGTGCATCGGAGAGTTTTTTCTCGCCGTTTTTCTTTTCTTCGGCAAGCTTTGCAACACCGCTGTCGTACTCGCTCTGAGCGTCATTCAGCTTGCTTTCTGCCGAATCAAGCTGTGCCTGACCGTCTGCCGACTGTTGTGCAAGTTCTGCTTTTGCGGCATCAAGCTGTGTTCTTCCGCTTGAAATCTGTGAATATGCGTAGTCAAGCTGAGCCTGTCCCTCACTCTTTTTCTGTTCAAAAAGAGCCTTGCTTTCGGAAAGCCGACTTTCGCTTTCTTCAAGCTGTGCCTTTGCGGAATCGTATGTTGCGTTGAGTTCGTCAAGCGTCTGCTGAGCCTGTTCAAGCTGTGCGTTCAAAACAGCAAGCGTTTCTTCATCGGTCGTCTGACTGATTTGATACTGCAAAGCCGAAACGGCGTCCTCCGCCTGACTTATTCCTGCCAAAAGCTGTGGTTCTTGTTCGGTTTGAAATGTATCCTTTGCCGACTGCAGCTGATATTCCGCATTTTCTATTTCAGCCTGTGATTTTGAAATTTCTTTATCAAATTCTGCTTTTGAAGAATTATATTGCTTTTCGGCAGAATTAAGCTGACTTTCCTTTTCGGCAATCTGAGCCTGTGCATCGGCAATTTTTGTGTTGTATTCATTGCGTGAATTTTCAAGCTGTGTCCTGCCGTCCTCAATCTGCCGTTTCGCCGAATCAAGTTTTTTCTGTGCGTCATCGGTCTTGGTTTTCAGCTCTTTTTTGCCGTCCTCAATCGCCGTCTTTGCATCGGCAAGCTTCTTTTCGGTTTTTTCTTTATTATCCGAATACTCCTGTTTTGCATCTGCAAGGTCGTTCTTAGCCTTGTCGATAACCTCAACCGTAAAGCTGTTGCTCCTGTTCTCTCCCACCTTTTCAAAATCGGCAGCTTTGTCCTCTATGGCATTATCATAATCGTCCGTGTATGCCAAGAATTTATCCGAAATATCGGTTTTTACATAAAGCTCCGTGTAGCGTTCAAAGGCGAAATCTTCGGGGCAAATGTAGAAATAATCCGAGATTTTTCCGTTGCCGACCGTCGTAGTTCCTCGCTGATATGCTATGTAAAGAGGTGACTGCACAAGACCGACCACCGTGTATTCAAGGGTTTTAAGTTCGGTTGAAGTATCTGTATCGCCCGTCTGTTTTGCAAATCTGATTTTGTCACCGATTTTATAACCCTCTGCCGTGAACGAGCTTGAATCGGCTGCAATTTCACCCGACTTTTCGGGAAGTCTGCCTTCCGTCAAAACAAGCTTGTTCTGAACGGAATTATCACCGTATTTTTCGGGAAGCGCAATGACTCTCATAGTCCTGCCGCCGCTGTCGGCATCGGTCTGAACATCGCAGAAATATGACGGCATAACAGAGGTTACTCCGTCCGTATTTTTTTACCGCCTTAATGTCGTCCTCATCAAATCCGACCGTTGACACAAGTCGGTAATCCATAAGCTCCTGCTCGTCCGTGTAGGTTCTTGCAAGATTGTACATTGACGGAACCGTTGCCTTTATTCCGGCAAAAAATCCCACTCCGAGGGCGATAATCGCCATAATTGAGATGAATCTTGCTTTTGTATTTTTAATTTCTCTGAATGTGTTTTTTATCAAGGATTTAGTCATTGTGACACCTCCTTTTCATTTTTTTTACCACTCAATTTCCTCAACATTTTTCGGATTTTCATTGTAAATATCTTCAACAATTTTTCCGCTTTTCATTCTTATAATGTGATCCGCCATCGGCGTTATTGCTCCGTTGTGAGTGATGAGAACAACGGTCATTTTGTCTTTACGGCAGGTTTCCTGCAACAATTTCAGAATCTGTCTGCCCGTGTTGTAGTCAAGCGCACCTGTCGGTTCGTCACAAAGCAAAAGCTTCGGTCTTTTGGCAAGTGCTCTTGCGATTGAAACTCTCTGCTGTTCACCGCCCGAAAGCTGTGCGGGGAAGTTGTTTGCCCTTTCAAGCAAGCCCACGCTGTCAAGAGCAGTTTCGCTGTCAAGAGGATTACTGCAAATCTGAGCGGCAAGCTCAACATTTTCCTTTGCCGTTAGGTTATGAACAAGGTTGTAAAACTGGAACACAAAGCCTATGTCGTGCCGTCTGTACTCAATAAGCTGTTTGTCCTTAAATTTGCTTATATCCTTTCCGCCGACAATGATTTCGCCCTCGGAACAGCTGTCCATTCCGCCGAGAATATTCAGAACGGTCGTTTTGCCTGCACCGGACGCACCGACTACAATTGCAAACTCGCCCTCCTCAACCTTGAACGAAATGCCGTCAACCGCATTGATGACAATCTCACCCGTTTTGTATCTTTTGTAAACATTATTAAATTCTACAAGGCTCATAAAATCACCCTTTTCATATGTTTCTTACAGAAAAAATCACTGTGCTTTGCATACTAATTATACCAAATTAATACCGCAATATCAACAGAAATCTTACCGTATTCGTCATCTGTATGTACAATATTTTGAAATTATACATATAAAAACAGCAGAGGTCACACCGAACCTCCGCCGCAAAAAATTATTCATATGTATGATTACAGACCTCGTTGATTTTATCACGGAGCTTTAAGAAATCGTCAAAAGCGTCGGGCTTTCTGCGTGGATCACGCAAAATTGCCGCAGGATGAAGCATTGCCATCATAAGCACACCGTTTTTCTCAATCCACTGACCGTGTTCCTTTGTAATTTTGATATCCGATTTAATAAGCCTTGCCGCCGCAATTCTGCCGAGACAGACAATAATTTTCGGCTTGATCATTCTCACCTGTGTTCTGAGCCACTCAATGCACATTTCCTGTTCTTCGGGCTTTGGATCACGGTTCTTCGGCGGACGGCACTTTACCATATTGGCAATGTAAATATTCTTGTTTCTGTCAAGGTCAACAGCCGCAAGCATTTTGTCAAGCAGTTTGCCTGCTCTGCCGACAAACGGTTCGCCTTGAAGATCCTCGTTTTCGCCAGGACCTTCACCGATGAACATAACCTCTGCATTTTCGTTGCCGACACCCACAACAACATTTGTGCGAGTTTCGCAGAGTTCACACCTGTGACAGTTTTCACAAGCCGATTTTAATTCTTCCCAGGTATTATACATAATTTTCTCTCCCAAAATAAAGATTTAAATTTATTAAAAATGTTGAAATTCCAAGAATAAAGTAGTAAAATAAACACGAAGCCGTACGGCGAATTCTAATTGAATGGTGGTACACAAAATGAAAGTAATGGTTGAAACATCAGCGCATCATGTTCATGTTACCAAAGAAACTCTTGAGGCTCTCTTTGGCAAGGGCGCAACTCTTACAAACAAAAAAAATCTTTCACAGCCAGGACAGTTTGCCTGTGTTGAAAAGGTAACTGTTGTAGGTCCGAAAAGTGAAATGAAAATGTCAATTCTCGGTCCCGAAAGAAGTGCAGATCAGGTTGAAATCTCTCTTACAGACGCTCGTAAGCTCGGCATTGCCGCTCCTGTCAGAGAATCAGGCGATATTGCAGGCACACCCGGTTGCAAGCTTGTCGGTCCCGAGGGCGAAGTTGAAATCGAATGCGGTGTAATTGCCGCTAAAAGACACATTCACCTTGATCCGAAAACTGCCGAGGAGTTTGGTCTTAAAGACAAACAGCTCGTTTCGGTTAAGGTTGGCGAAAATACAGGCAGAGCAACAACATTCGGTGATGTTGTAATCAGAGTAAACGCAAACTACGCTCCTGCAATGCACATCGACACAGACGAATCAAATGCAGCCGCTCTCGGCGGTACGGTTGACGGCGAAATCATCGCATAATTTCGATTTAAACCAAATCACATTTTTTGGGACAGTCTTTAAAGGCTGTCCTTTTTGTTTTGCCAAAATAAGGTCAGTTGGGACAAAAGCTGAGGTGTCTGTTCAGAAGATTTGTCAAATCATTTATTTCGTTCACAGAAAGCTTCCTGAGATCAACCAACAATAAATGGTTTGAGCGATGGAGAATGTAGATATAATTTTTTATAATTGCCCCAAAGATAAAACATATTCCATTGGTTCATTCCTTTTACCCACGGTGAAATTATCTGAATACCATCTTCAAAAAATCATATATTCTCTAACCCCCTGTTTTTCATGAAGGATCCGCTTTGCTTGACCTTATATAGAAAATCAATTCATGTATTTTTCTTGCAAAGATTGCTAACAAAATATCCAGAGCTACAAAAATAAATGTCATGAAATCAATTGAACCACCATTCATTGGGGGGTCAAAAATCGTTTGAAGTACCGTAATTACTGCGATAAGTAAAAGAGATATTCTAATAATTAATCTTTTCTTTTTATTTCCCAGACAATCTAATGCAATTTCTTTTATTACTTTATTTTCCTCTTCACCAACATCAATTTTACATTTAATCATTTTGATTTTACCCTTTCATTTCTTCTTTTAATCGGGAAAAGTTGTTCTGCAAAAATATTGCAGGTCCGACAGCATATCCACGGTGCATATTTTTATATCAATTTTGCTGTTCATATTATCAAAGTCTGCTCAAAAATGTGTGGAGAAAATCGGGGAAAATTTCTCGCCACGATTTTTCATTGTGTGCGTTTTCAAAAAGAATGACCTCGTTCATTCTGTCATACGGATAGAAACTTTCTTCCAAAAGTTCGTAGAGCATTTCGGTGCTTTCAAAAATCATCTCTTCAAGCTCGTCACCGTTACCCGTATAGATGTAGAGGTACGGCATATTTTCAATAATTTTTGTCGAAAGATATTTCGCCCAATCCTCTCTTGTGTAACAGAGAAATGCAGGAGAAAACACACCTGCATAGCCGAATTTTTCCGGGTGTTCAAAAGCCGAAAAAAATGACATAAGTCCGCCCGATGAGCTTCCGCAGACGGCAACATTCTGTCTGTCGGTGCATACGGGGAAATTATTTTCAACATACGGAATGACGGTATTCATAAGAAAATTGTCAAAGATTTCGCCCTCTGGTTTGAAATCCTCGCAGAGCATTTCAAGGTGCTGAACCACACCGATTGATTTCGGTGTAAGCTCGCTGTCACGCCAAGCATTACCGTTGTCAATACCTACGATTACAGCGTTGCCTACACCGCTTTTCTGCTCATTTTCAACAGCTTTTGCAACCTCCCACGAACCGTGCGGAGTTGAATTATCGTCAAAAAGATTCTGTCCGTCTGTCATATAAACAACGGGAAGTTTTTCGCCGTCGGAATGTGACGGAACATAAACCCAAACGGTTCTGTCGTCCTTGTCGGGATACGGAAGTTTTATTGTATGTAACTTTGCGTCAGCCATAAAATCACCTGCATATTTCTTTATTGGAATATTTTGTTATATCTGACCGTCACCTGTAATATTATAATAAATATTAAACCATAAAAACGGCTGTGTTGCAACCTAATTTTTTACGGTTGAATAAATACAAAAATTCCCGTAAATAATATATACAGAGGTGATTTGTTATGACTAACGATATTGAAATGCTCAACTGCGTTTTACAAAATGCCGAAATGGGCTGTCAGGGAATTACAAGCGTGAGAAAAAGTCTTAAAGACAGCAAGGTTGACGGCGTTTTGTGCGAACATCTTATTAAATACGGAAAGCTGTATCATTGTGCAAATAAAATGTTGCAAAATCGAGGTGCAGAGCCACACAGAGTGAGTAATATGACAAAGGCAATGACACGCTATGCCGCACAAAGGGATTTAAAGCGTGACTCGTCATCTTCGCACATTGCCGAAATGATGATAAAAGGCAACACAATGGGAGTGAATAAAATGTCACGCAAAATAAGAGATTATGACGGCAATGACCCCCATGTCAGCCTCCTCGCCAAAAGAATGTTAGAAACTGAAGAAGAAAACATAAAAGAAATGTCCGCATTTTTGTAAGTATAATCTCAATAAAAAACACCCGAAAGGAATTTTTTCAAAAACCTTCGGGTGAAAATTTTTATTTAGATAAAGATTGCACCAATTATGATGCGTTAAGCGCAGTCGGGCAAATTAAGCCTTAGGACCTGCTTCAACGAGAGCCTTACCTGCTTCGTTGCCTTCGTACTTAGCAAAGTTCTTAACAAAACGGCTTGCAAGATCCTTAGCCTTCTCTTCCCAATCAGCAACATTTGCATATGTGTCACGAGGATCGAGGATGCCTGAATCAACGCCGGGGAGCTCTGTAGGAACTTCAAAGTTGAAGTGTGGAATTGTCTTTGTAGGAGGCCTTTGTGATAGAACCGTCAAGGATAGCGTCGATGATACCACGAGTATCCTTAATAGAGATACGCTTGCCTGAGCCGTTCCAACCTGTGTTTACGAGGTATGCCTTAGCACCGCTCATTTCCATCTTCTTAACGAGCTCTTCAGCATACTTTGTAGGATGAAGCTCGAGGAATGCCTGACCGAAGCAAGCTGAGAATGTTGGAGTTGGCTCTGTGATGCCACGCTCTGTACCTGCAAGCTTAGCTGTGAAGCCTGAGAGGAAGTAGTACTTTGTCTGCTCAGGTGTGAGGATTGAAACAGGCGGAAGTACGCCGAAAGCATCAGCTGAAAGGAAGATTACATTCTTTGCAGCAGGAGCTGAAGAAACAGGGCGAACAATGTTGTCGATGTGATCAATCGGATATGATACACGAGTGTTCTCAGTTACAGTCTTGTCGTTAAAGTCAATCTTGCCTTCCTTGTCAACAGTAACATTTTCAAGAAGAGCGTCTCTTCTGATAGCGTTGTAGATGTCAGGCTCTGACTCTTTGTCAAGGTTGATAACCTTAGCATAGCAGCCGCCTTCAAAGTTGAATATGCCATTGTCGTCCCAGCCGTGCTCGTCATCACCGATGAGGAGTCTCTTAGGATCTGTTGAAAGTGTAGTCTTACCTGTACCTGAAAGACCGAAGAAGATAGCTGTGTTCTCGCCGTTCTTATCTGTGTTGGCTGAGCAG
>ENA-OQET01000143-OQET01000143.1-human-gut-metagenome-genome-assembly--contig:-NODE-143-length-37677-cov-9.925699_pt1 | contig 37677 bp, 27 predicted proteins | sample MGYA00242800_ERZ504645 | MGnify/ENA primary metagenome ERZ504645 (study PRJEB26092, sample SAMD00036308) | human gut metagenome | host: Homo sapiens | study: EMG produced TPA metagenomics assembly of... | reverse complement strand
ACATAGTCCACTGGAACACGAGCCGGAGGCAGGTAAGATTGAAGGGCCTGACCCCGGAGGAGTTCCGGAATCAGGCCCTCGCGGCCTAGTCGCTATTTAGGGCGTCCAAGATTTGGGACGCAGTTCAAAGACGGAGCCGGGCCTTGTTGCATTTGCCCAGATAAAACCTGCCAAAATAAACCTGTCCCTTTTTGGCAGGTTAGCGAAGCTTGCTGGTCTCGAAGTACTCGGGGAATTGGTCCAGAACTTCGGTTTGGTTGCGGAACATCATGTGCAGGTGCTTGCTGACCAAAAAGCTCGCTTCGATGGGGTCGCGACCGGCGATAGCGCGGCGAATCTGCTTGTGCTCGTTCACGATGTCCCGATTGTCGAGAACCTGCGTGGCGGCGCGCAGCCAGCGGAAGCGCTCCAGGTCGGCATTGGTCTCTTCGAGCCACGACCAAACGGTGCTGCGACATGCGATGCTAAAAATCATGTGATGCATGAGGTTGTCGCTCAAAAAGAAGCCGATGCGATCCTCTTCGGCCATGGCTTTTTCCTGCAGCACGATGGCGCGGTCGAGCTGCTCGATGCCGGCCGACGTGGCTCGCGCACAGCACTCCACAATCACCTGCTTTTCCAGATGTTCGCGGATGTAGCAGGCACTCTCGGCAAGGGTGAGGTTGATGGGTGAGACGTAGGTGCCGCTCTGGGGCACGGTGCGCACCAGGCCTTCCTGCGCCAAGCGAACCAAAGCCTCGCGCACGGGCGTGCGCCCCATATCCAGGTCGTCGCAAAGTTGCTTGACGCCCAGCTTTTCGCCCGGCTTGTAGTCCAGGTAGACGATTTTGCGTCGAATGGTGTGGTAGGACTGGTCCTGTAGGCTCGTTTCCTGCTCGCCGACGTGCATCGATTCTTCCATAGCGCCTCGCAACTGTTCTATCAAACTCATATGTCAGTTGTTAATTATGCCGCGAATCAGCTTTCCGCGGTGGGTAATTCGGCTGTTGCCCAAGAACTATTGCGGCATCTTAGTCTGTGTTTGCGCAAGGCTGCGCTCAATGTTGCCGTATCATAAGCCGTCGCAAACGTAAAATAGAAAGAAGGAATCCCATATGCAACTGGCAAATATCGTACGCGAGCGCTGGAAAGGCGTCTTGTTCTGCCTGATCATCGCTATCCCCGCAACGCTGCTCGGCAAACAGATTGAGGTGGTCGGTGGGCCGGTATTCGCCATCCTCTTCGGCATGGTTCTGGCAATCGTCTTTCCCAAGAATCATCGCGAACAGCTCGCCGCCGGTGTCACCTATACGTCTAAAAAAGTCTTGCAGTACGCGGTTATCCTGCTTGGCTTTGGCATGAACCTCTCCCAGATTCTGTCCAAGGGCGCCCAGTCGTTGCCGATTATCGTGGCGACGATCTCGACCTCGCTTGTCATCGCCTTTGTGCTCTGCCGCGTTATGAACGTGCCGAGCAAGATCGCGACGCTTGTGGGTGTGGGTTCGTCGATTTGCGGCGGTTCTGCCATCGCCGCGACCGCGCCCGTCATCGATGCCGACGATCGCGAGATTGCCCAGGCTATTTCGGTCATCTTCCTGTTTAACGTTATCGCGGCGCTCGTGTTTCCAACGCTCGGCGGTATGCTCGGGCTGACCAACGAGGGCTTTGGCCTGTTTGCCGGCACCGCCATCAACGACACCTCGTCCGTAACGGCTGCGGCGAGCGCTTGGGACAGCATGCATCCCGGCGCCAATGTGCTCGAGAGCGCCACGGTGGTCAAGCTCACCAGAACGCTGGCCATTATCCCCATCACGCTGGTTCTCGCAAGCTGGCAGATGCATCTGGCGCGCAAGGCCGGCGGCGACGCCAAAAGCACGTTCTCCCTTAAACGCGCGTTTCCCATGTTTGTGCTGTTCTTTGTGCTGGCGAGCGTAATCACCACGGTGCTTCAGCTTCCCGCGCCCTTTACGGCGCCCATCAAGGAGCTTTCGAAGTTCTTTATTGTGATGGCCATGGCGGCTATTGGTTTTAATACCGATATCGTCGAGCTGGTCAAAAAGGGCGGCAAGCCCATCGCGCTGGGCTTTTGCTGCTGGATTGGCATTGCGTGCATGAGTTTGGGGATGCAGCACGTGCTGGGAATCTGGTAGAGAAGTAGCTTATTTGCGTGCTGCGTGCCGGTGAGCGCATTCTCACGGTGGAGCGATAGGAGCTCTTGCGGGTATGGCTTGTCCGCAGGTTTATAAGTCCCGAAGAGCTCTTATCGCCCCGCCAGGATGGCGATGCGGGGCAACACCTATACTCGCAGGACGGCGCTTTCTGCCCTATAGTGTTTGGTGAGCAATATCGTTCAATTTTGAAACACTCGGTCGTGCGACCGTCGGCGGCTGCACGTCGCCGCGGACAGGGGCAAATTATGGATAGCGATGCCAAGCTGAACATCTTGACCGAGGCCCTGGCTGCTGCCGGGGCCTCGGCATTGGCAATCGATGTGCGTGGGGACGTCGCGATTTCGACCATGAATGACGCGGCGCTTGAGCGGGATGTGGCGGCTTTTGTCGCTGAGCGCCTCGACCGTATAGGAGACGGCGCGCGTCTGGTTATGGGACGTGCGGGTGCGCGCCTGAGCCTGACCGTTCGCCCCACCGACAAAGAGGGCGGGAGGCTTTGGGTCGTTGTGGTCCGCGAGGTGCGCGGCGCCGCGGCGCATGCGGGCATCGAGTGGCTTAACGCCGACGAAGTTGAGGCCCGCTACGAATCGAGCGCGTACGGCATCGTTGAAGGCGCCGCTGCGGTAGCCGCACCGGTTGCCGAGAGCTATGCGCGCGGGGTGCCCCTTATGCTCGAGGGCGAGTTGGGCGCGGGTCAGGTCGAGATTGCCATGCGCCTCTATCTGGATGGCCCTTTTGCCGATCAACCCTTTGTTGCCGTTGCGCTCGATGAGCTCACCGAGCGCGGTTGGCGCCACGTGCTCAAAAGCGCCGAATCGCCGTTGTTCCAAACGGGGCTGACCCTTTGCATTGAGGGCTGGAACGCGGTTGGCCCCCAGCGCCTCCGCGAGCTCGTTTCCACGATGGCCGACACCGCGTTGGCGACGCGCTGCCATGTGGTGCTGACGGCGAATGACATGCCGGGCGGCAGCGAAAGCGATCAGGCTGCTTTTGTGACCGAGCGCTTCGCCTGTGCGGTGAGCGTGGCGCCGGCAATCGCCGAGCAGGGAGCCGCGTCGACGAAGGTCGCGTGCTATTTGGAATATCTCGCTGATGCATTTGGGACAGCAGCGCCCACGCTGTCTGCCGCGGCGACGAAGACGCTCGATGCTTACCGCTGGCCGCGCAATTATCTGCAGCTCCGCGAGGTCTCGGAACGACTGTATATATTGGTGGGGGCGGGCGCGGTGGACCGCGCTGTGGCGGAGGAAGTGCTCGCCCAAGAGGACGTGATTAAGACCGCAACCTTTGGTGCCCCGACACTCGAAAGTGACCTGTATATCCTGCGACCGCTGGCCGATACCGAGCGAGATATCGCGCACCTGGTTGTAGATCATCTACACGGCAACCGAACCCGTGCGGCGGAGGTGCTGGGCATAAGCCGTACAACGCTGTGGCGCTTGCTGAAGGACGATGACCGTTGAGCGAGGCGCCCGTGACCGCGCGCGACGCGTGTGCTACAGTCCAAAGCGTTATTGTTTCGATTTGGTTACGGCGTGCGAGGGCATATGGCTGAGACTTCAAAACCGAGCCGCAGAAGGCGGAGCGCCGCGCCGGTCAACCGACGCACAACATCGGTGACGTGGGGTAAACACGCCTCGGGGTTTGATGGTTCGTTCAAGCGCACTAAATACGGCTATCCTTCGGCAAGCGCCCGCTTGGCAATGCAGGCAGAGTCCTCACTGTGGGGCCGCAAACGCGTGGTGGGCTCAAAACTCAAGCACGACGGCACGCTTGGTTACATCAGCCGCGGGGCGGCTCGCCGCAGCGGACTCAACCCGGCTGGTTGGCATCGTTATGTTCCGATCGTGGTCGTCGTTGCAGTGATCGTCATCGCACTCGCTGCGCTTGGCTACGCCGGCGACGGTGCCAACTTGGACGCGATGTTTAAATCGCCCGAGCTCGCGCATACAGGCACAGAAATTGTCGAGGGCGCTCAGACCCAGACGGGCGTCGCGCCCCAGCGCGGTATCGTTGCGGCAGCCTCCACCATCGCCGACGCTCAAAAGGACGGGGACGAACAAGACGACGGCGCCGCAACGACCCACACGAACGAAACGACGACAACTCCATCGGCAAGATAAGTTGCGAGTGGGTCAGCCGTTCGTTAGAACGGCGGAACTAATTACCTAACGTACACCACGTTGTCGCGGCGCGGCTTTGCCTCGGGTAGCGTGTCCTCGGCATAGCCCAGAATGCAGTGACCGACGCCGCGTAGGCTTCCGTCGGCGGGCAGACCCCAGCTGGCCAGTAGCTCCAGGCCCTCGGGCGAATCGAAAACCTCGTGGGCGCGATGAATCCAGCACGAATCGACACCCAGTGCATAGGCGGCGTTGAGCAAGTTGCCCATGGCGAGCGAACCGTCTTCCAGATGCGTGGGCACGCTGCGGTCGACCAGTACCACCACAACAGTCTTGGCACCGTAGAAGGGGTCGCCGTTGCTGCCCATGACTTGCGCGTTGAGCTGTGAGAGACGCTCAACGGTCGCGGGGTCGGTGACGGCGACAAACGTCACCGGCTGGCGGCCCATGCCGCTCGGTGCATATTGGCCGGCTTCGATAATACGTGCAAGCTTCTCGGCCTCGACGGGACGATCGCTGTATTTGCGGCAGCTGCGGCGGTGAATGAGCGCTTCGATGGTCTCCATGGTGTCTCCTTGTGGTGGCGTTGCAGATGCCACGTTCATACCCGTCGGGCTCAAACGATAGACGGTCAATTGCCCGGCCAAAAGGATAGATTCCAATTGGGAAAGTAGGTTTGCATAAAAGTGCCTTCAGAATGTGACAAACCAATGGGATGGTTAAACGTTTTATCCCGTCTACCCTGCGGTTTTTTACCACTTGCCTAAATGATGCCCGCATAACCTCTGATAAAGGTTTTACTAAAGGAGCACCAACGTTTATCAACGCGCCGTGGTGGCGCCGGGCCAGGAGGTAACTATCATGTTCCAGGCTGGAGATGTCATCGAGACCGATTTCGAAGGATTTCTGAAGCTGCTGCGTTCCAAGACGCGCGCTTTCGTGTCGATCAACGATCACGAGTACTACATCACGCACACCGATGGCTATTGGCGTGTTCAGGATTGCGAGGCCCTCAACGATAAGGGCCACTTTACTGACTGCTCCGAGCTGGTCAACACGGTCTGCGAGGTCGTCGAGCTGCCGTGGATTGCCGGCAAGAGCCTGCACGATAGCTTCTCGGGCGCTACGGTCTACGAGGCCGTCGCTGCCTAACAGGCAATAAAACCCGATTTTCACGCGACCGCTGGCGCTGCCCCCGCGCCGGCGGTCTTTTTCTGCCGATAGGCCATAAAAGTGCAAGCATTTGCGGATCGCCTGTTGACGATAGTCAAAACTCGGACTAATCTAGAGATATAAATTGGTCAAAAATCGGACAATCGAATGGTGGGATAGATGAATAGTGCGGTTACGCTGGTCGACTTCGACCGGTTGCTCAATGGACTCGACCATATCTATTCGGAGTTCTCGCGCGCCTGCGGTCTTTCGGACTGCGCTTACTGGATGCTCGTCGATACCAGCACGGCGGGCGGCAGTATTGCCGTAAGCCGCCTGACGAGCGAATGGTTCTACAGCAAGCAGACCATCAACTCGGCCATTAAAACCTTGACGGCGCGGGACTTTGCAACGTTGGAGTTTGCCGAAGGCAGCCGTAAGAACAAGGTTGTGCGTTTGACCGAAGCGGGCATGCGGTTTGCCGAGCGTTATGCGCTGCCGGCACTCAAGGCCGAGCAGCGAGCCTTTGGCGCGCTTGAGCCGTGTGAGCAACGCGAAATCATGCGCCTAATCGGAAAATTCTCTCAGGTGCTCGGCGATGAGTGCGATGCCTTTAAGCAACATATCGCTGCCGAGAGCCAGGCCGAGAATCAAGGTGAGGGGGAGTCGTGCGACTCTTAATGAGGTTTATGAAGCCGTATCGCAGGCTTGTCGCGGTGACGTTGTTGGTGCTGCTAATCGACAACGTTGGCACACTGCTGGTACCCACGATGTTGGCGAACATGGTCAACACCGGTATCACCACGGGCGATGTCGACTGCATTTTGCGCAACGGTCTCTACATGCTTATCGCGACCGGCATGGCCAGCGGCGGCGCGGTGTTGGGCTGCTATCTTTCGGCGCGCCTGGCCGCCAACGTGGCCTGCGATATCCGCAATGCCGTCTACGACAAGTCGCTCGAGCTGTCCGCCAGCGACTTTGAGCGCTTTGGCACGGGCTCGATGATCACGCGCTCGCTCAACGACATCAACGTGATCCAGCAAGCGATCCTGCAGACGATTCAGCTGGTGCTGCCGGTACCGTTCTTGGCCGTGGCGGGCATCATCTTTGCTTGGCTCATCGATCCGGCCATGGGCATGCTTCTGGGCGTAGTCGTTGCGATTGTGCTGGTGGCGGCGGTCTTTACGGTTGCCAACGCGGCTCCGATTTTTATGCGCCTGCAGAGCTTTATCGACCGCATGAACGTGGTGCTGCGCGAAAACATCGTGGGCGTGCGCGTCATCCGTGCGTTTAACAAGGAGCGCCATGAGGAGCGGCGCCTGGACGAGGTGTTTAGCGATTACGCCGCCAACGCCATCAAAGTCAACCATCTGTTTGTGGGCCTCGACAGCTCCACCTTCTTTTTGATGAACATCGCAGAGGTGGCGGTACTGTGGGTGGGCGGCAACCGCGTGGGCGCCCACGCCATGCAGATCGCGAGCATCTCGGCGGTGCTGGAGTACGCGCTTCTGATCCTGTTCTTTGTGATGATGGCGCAGATGGTGGTGCTGACGCTTCCGCGCGCCGCGGCGTGCCTCAACCGTGCACAACAGGTGCTTCAGATTGAGCCGAGCATCGTCGATGGCGAGCGTACGCTCGATGCGGCCGCGCCCGACTCAAAGGACGGGGCCGATGCAGTCGCCGTGTTCGATCACATGTCGTTTCGCTTTGACGACGCCGACGAGGACACGCTGTGCAATTTGAACTTTACTTGTCGACGCGGTCAGACGACCGCGATTGTGGGCTCGACGGGCTCGGGCAAGTCGACGGTGGCCAAGCTCCTACTGCGCTTCCACGATGCCACCAAGGGCGCCATTCGCCTGGACGGCGTCGATCTGCGCGAGCTTTCGCAAGACGAGATTCGCGGGCGCATCGCCTATGTGCCGCAGAAGGCATGGCTGTTCTCGGGCACGGTGGCAAGTAATCTGCGCTTTGGCAACGAAGACGCGACCGAGGCCGACATGCTTCATGCGCTTGAGGTTGCCCAGAGCACCTTTGTGCTCGATCAGCCGCAGGGACTCGATACCCCGGTGGCGCAGGGCGGCACGAACTTCTCGGGCGGCCAGCGCCAGCGTCTGGCAATCGCCCGCGCCCTCATGAAGCGCGCCGACCTGTATATCTTCGACGACAGTTTTTCGGCCCTGGACTTTAAGACTGATGCCGCCCTGCGCCATGCGTTGCAAGACGAGACGCGTGACGCTGCGGTGCTCATCATCGCCCAGCGCATCTCGACGATCTTGCATGCCGACCAGATCGTCGTGCTCAAGGACGGCGAGGTCGTGGGCCTGGGCACGCACGACGAGCTCATGGAAACCTGCGAGGTGTACCGCGCTATCGCGGAATCGCAGATGAAGGGAGGTGAGTAGCATGACCGAGGAGCTCAAGAAGTGCGGTGACGCAATCGATTCGAACGCTGTGGACGCTGGCGAGAAAACGGTCGAGCAGGCTGCCGCGTCGACCGAGCTGGATGACGCCGCCAGGGCTGCGGCCGAGCGCGAGGCTCGTCGCCAGGCGCTGTACGAGGAAAACGAGCGTGCCGAGGACGAACGTGCCCGTGCCGTGGCAGAACGTATGCGCGACGTGGACGACGAGGACGAGGACGAGACGCCCCGCGACACCTGGGCGACGGTGCGCCGCCTGTGGAGCGAGGCCGCCGGCGACCATTGGCGCTTCTATATCGTGTTCGCGAGCATTGTGTTCTATGCCATCTTTAACACCGCTGCGCCGGCATATAGTGCCCGCGTGATCGATGAACTGTGGGGGCACATGAAGGTGGCGTTTGCCAACAACACTACCTTCAGCATTACCTGGGAGAACTGCGGCAGGACCATCTTCATCTACTTTATGATCTGGACCGCCGCCGCCTCGTTCTACGCACTCCAGAGCTTTTTGATGTCGAGCGTTGCCGAGCGTCTCAACCTGCGTCTACGCAACCGCATCGCACAAAAGCTCAACCGTCTGCCGCTTGCCTACTTTGACGCGCATCGTCCCGGCGAGGTCGTCAGCCGCGCGACCAACGACCTGGACAAGATGTCCGAAAGCATGCAGCGCGGCTTGCTGCAGCTTCTGGTGTCGATCGGTACCGTGGTGGGCGCCGTGAGCGTGATGTTCGTGTTTAGCGTGCCGCTCACGCTGGTCTTTTTGTTCTTTACGGCGTTGTCGCTGCTGGTGACCAAGGTGGTTTCGCGCCGTACGCATGATGTGACGGGCGAGCGTCAGGAGTGGGTGTCCAAAATCACGAGCGCGGTCGAGGAAGGCTATTCGGGCCGTTTGGTGATTCGCGCATTCAACCGCGAGCACCAGAGCTCTGCTGAGGTGCACGAGGCCTCGGGCGAGCTGGCGCGCGTGAGCACCAAGGCCGACTTTATGATCAACGCCGTCGGACCCGCGGTTCGCTTTATCGGTCGCCTGGCGCAGATTGTGATTGCGCTCGTGGGCTGCAGCATGCTGGTCGCCGGTCACATGACCGTCGGCGTGTTCCAGGCGTTCTTCCAGTTTATCTACGAGGCGTCCGAACCCATGACGCAGCTGTCGTTCACTTTTAACTCGCTGCAGAGCGCGCTGGCGAGTGCGGAGCGCGTGTTCGACCTGCTTGATGAGCCCGAGATGGAGGCCGATCCGCTGCCGGACGAGGCCGCCAAGCTGCCGGGTCGCATTGAGGGCCGCGTCGCTTTTGAGCACGTGCGCTTTGGCTATGTGCCCGACAAGCCGCTCATGCGCGACGTGTCGTTTACCGCCGAGCCGGGCCAGAAGATTGCCGTGGTGGGAACCACGGGCGCAGGCAAGACGACGCTCATCAACCTGCTCATGCGCTTCTACGAGATTGACGGCGGGCGTATTACGCTCGACGGCGTGGATACGAGCCGCATGGATCGCGGCGAGCTGCGACAGCAGTTTGGCATGGTGCTACAGGACGCCTGGCTGTTCGACGGCACGATTGCCGAGAACATCGCCTACGGCTGCCCCGAGGCAACGCGCGAGGAGATTGTTGCGGCCGCTCGCGCCGCCCAGGTCGACTTCTTTGTGCGCACCATGCCTCAGGGCTACGACACGCGCGTAGCCAACGATGCCGAAAGCATCAGCCAGGGCCAGCGTCAGCTGCTGACCATTGCGCGCGTGCTGCTCAACAACCCGGCGATTCTCATTCTGGATGAGGCGACCTCAAGCGTGGATACGCGCACCGAGCTTGCCATCGGCCGTGCCATGGACGCGCTCATGCATGGGCGCACAAGCTTTGTGATCGCGCATCGCCTGTCGACGATCGTGGACGCCGACCTGATCTTGGTCATGGATCACGGCAACATTATCGAGCAAGGCACGCATAAGGAACTGCTGGCTGCCGAGGGTGCTTACGCCGACCTCTATCTGAGTCAGTTCGCATAATGTGACAAAGGGACAGTCCCGCATGTCACATCAAAAAGAAAGGCGCGCCGGGGATGGATTCCCTGGCGAGCCTTTTGCGTCGGTGCCGATGTTGTTTTGTGCCGCTCGCGTTCCTAGCGCTCGTCCACGAGCTTGGCGACGAGGGCCTTGAGCTCGGCCACCTCTCGCTCGAGTTCTTTGACGCGGCGGGCATTCTCGGTGATACCCTGGCGGTTGAGGGCGGACTGCTCGGCGGCGTCATCGGGCATGTACTCGCGATGCTGCTTGGCGTCGAAACTCTCCTCGAACACACGGCAGCCGTTGCGCTTGATGATGCGTCCCGGCACGCCCACGACGGTGCAGTTGTCGGGCACGTCCTTGACGACAACCGAGTTGCCGCCGATTTTGACGTTGTTGCCGATGCGGATGTTGCCGAGCACCTTGGCGCCCGTGCCCACGGTGACGTTATCGCCGAGCGTTGGGTGGCGTTTGCCGGTCTCGTTGCCGGTACCGCCGAGCGTGACGCCCTGGTAGAGCACGCAGTTGTCGCCCACGATGGTGGTCTCGCCGATGACGACGCCCATGGCATGGTCGATAAAGAAGTGCTTGCCGATCTGTGCGGCGGGATGAATCTCGACGCCGGTGATGTGGCGGGTGATTTGCGAGAGCACGCGGGCGAGCGAGCGATGACCGTGCTCCCAGAGCCAGTGCTCGGGTACGTGGTTCCACTTGGCATGCAGGCCAGGATAGGAAAGGAAAATGACCAGACCGTTTTGCGCGGCGGGGTCCTGCGCTTGGACGGTCTTGATGTCCTCGCGAATGGTATTGATAAAGCTCACCGGCCGCCCTCCCTTAGCGCCATGGCAATGCGATTCAATAAAGTATAGCGATTCGCTAGGGATTAGGTAGAACAATCTTGGCAGCTTTGCACGACAGGTGTCAGTTATGCAAACTTGCTGGTAATGGAGTCATGCTTTTGTGGGGTTGCGCACGAGGGGGCGCCGCAACCGTATACTGGTCAACTTGGACGTATCCGCGCCCACAACTGAGAGGTTTTACTTCATGGGTTTCATCAATTTTATCGCCGAGCTGCTTAAGGACCCGCGCACCGCGATCGCCAGCTGGATCGCCGCCGGCCCGCTTATGGCCTACGGCTGCGTGTTCCTGATCATCTTTATCGAGACGGGCGTGGTGTTCTTCCCGTTCCTTCCCGGTGATTCGCTGCTGTTCGCCTCGGGTTTCTTCGCCCACAACGGCGGCTTTAACATTGTGGCGCTTCTGGCCACCGCATGGGCCGCTGCCATTTTGGGCGATCAGTGCAACTTTATGATCGGCCATTTCTTTGGCAAAAAGATCATTGCCTCGGGCAAGGTCAAGGCCATGACGCCCGAGCGCATCAAAAAGTCCGAGGACTTCTTGGACAAGTGGGGCCACCTGGCCATCTTCCTGGGCCGCTTCTTTCCGTTTATCCGCACCTTTGTGCCCTTCATCGCTGGCATGGGCGGCATGCACTGGCGCAACTTTGTCATCTTTAACGTGCTGGGCGGCATTACCTGGTCGACGGTCTTTACGCTGCTGGGCTACTTCTTTGGCGGCATTCCCTTTGTGCAGGAGCACTTTGAGCTGCTAATCGTTGGCATCGTTGCCGTGTCGATTATCCCGACCGTGGTCGGTCTGGTTAAGGCTAAGCTGGGCAAAAAGAACGCTTAGCTCGAGCCAGCGCGCAAACCGTGCAGTTGAGGCCCGTCACCGCTTACGGTGGCGGGCCTTTTTGCTTCGGTCAAATGAAAATACTTTAGTTAGTTAAAGAAAAACGTTTTATCCGATGCGTGTGCGGAGTACAATCTCGTGCATGCGAATCGACGTGCCATCGGCTTTGATGCTGTCCGCGTGTCCCGTCCGGCTCTACGCTCCGGGCGTGCGATGTTGCGACGCGGTCGGCCCCGGTCCTTGCGTGCGGGTTCGCGAGTATGCAACTGTGTATGTAAGGAGCGACATATGACTGTCGAGAAGAAGGATATCGATTGGGGTAGCCTCGGCTTTGGCTACATGAAGACCGATTACAGCTACGAGGCTCATTGGAAGGATGGCGAGTGGGACGAGGGCGGCCTGACTACCGACCACACCCTGCATGTCTCCGAGTGCGGCGGCATCTTCCATTACTGCCAGGAGGTCTTTGAGGGCCTGAAGGCCTACACCGCCGAGGACGGTAGCATCGTCTGCTTCCGTCCCGACATGAACGCCGAGCGTATGTACAACTCTGCGCAGCGCCTCGAGATGCCCCCGTTCCCCAAGGACAAGTTCGTCGAGGCCGTCAAGCAGGTCGTTTCTGCCAACGCCGCCTGGGTTCCGCCCTTCGGTTCCGGCGCGACCCTGTACGTGCGTCCGTTTATGATCGGCTCCGGTGACGTGATCGGCGTGGCTCCCGCTCCTGAGTACACGTTCCGCATTCTCGTGACCCCGGTCGGTCCGTACTTTAAGGGTGGCCTTAAGCCCGTCAAGCTGCGCGTTTCCGAGTATGACCGTGCGGCACCGCACGGCACCGGCAACATCAAGGCCGGCCTCAACTACGCCATGTCCCTCAAGCCCACGATGGAGGCCCATCGCGAGGGCTATGCCGAGAACCTGTATCTCGACTCCGAGTCCCGCACCTATGTCGAGGAGACCGGTGGCGCTAACGTCCTGTTCGTGAAGGAGGACGGCACGCTCGTCGTTCCTCAGTCGCACACCGACTCCATCCTGCCCTCCATCACCCGCCGTTCGCTCGTTCAGGTTGCTCAGGACCTGGGCATGACCGTTGACCAGCGTCCCGTCGAGTGGGTCGAGGTCAAGGCCGGTACCTTTGTCGAGTGCGGCCTGTGCGGCACCGCTGCCGTCATCTCTCCGGTTGGCGAGATTGACAACAAGGTCTATGGCGCCGACGAGACCGTGACCTTCCCGGCTGGCTACACCGAGATCGGCCCTGTGATGAAGAAGCTCCGCGAGACCCTGACTGGTATCCAGTCTGGTGCTGTTGAAGATAAGCACAACTGGGTCTATACCGTGGCGTAAGCTGCCATAGCTGCTCGGCCCGAGGGCAACCTTCCTTTCCGGCGCGTCCTCGGACATGAAAGAACCTCCGCTGCGCACTTCGTGCGGCGGAGGTTCTTTCGTCCTGCGGAGTGCGCCGGAAAGGAAGGTTGCCCTCGGGCCTGCGTTACCTCGGCGCTGCCGTTACGGGCAATATAGATCTGAATTAAAGATGGCGCGCGGCCTTTTAGGCCGCGCTTTTGTTTTGGTTCGCGCCATGTGGGGGTGATGGCGACGTGCATTTTTGCGAGTATTCTGCAATCGAAGGCCCCTGCATACCGACCTCGGGCAAAAAATCGGGATTTCTCGATGTTTTCTACGAATGATGGGCGGGGTTATGGGCTGACAGCGTTTGATTTGCAGGGATATTCGCGGTCTTTGGCATTTATCGTAGCGCCCGAAGCTCTTGGTTATGTTGAATACTCCTAAAAATGCACGGCGCTTAGAGGGGGACCTTCGCGAAAAAGGAAACCGCCCCGTCGAAGTATGCGTTCGACGGGGCGGTTTATACATTTGGCCGATTAAGGATGCGCTGCCAAACTACTAGAACTTGACGGTCGGGGCCTGGCGGGCTGCTTCGGCGGCCTCAAAGCCCTGGCGCTCCTTAAACTGGAAGATGCCGGCAAAGATGACAGCCGGGAACGTCTGAATGGCGTTGTTGTAGCTGAGCACGCAATCGTTGTAGCTCTGGCGTGCATAGCTAATCTTGTTCTCGGTATCCTCGAGCGATGCCTGCAGCTGCGTAAAGTTGGTGTTTGCCTTAAGATCGGGGTAGGCCTCGGCTACGGCGAAGAGCTGGCGCAGCGCACCGGTCAGCACGTTGTCGGCTTCCATCTTGGCCTCGGGCGTGGTGGCCTTGACGGCGGTGTTACGCGCACTGATCACGGCGGAGAGCGTCTCTTGCTCGTGCTTGGCGTAGCCCTTGACGGTCTCGACCAGGTTGGGGATCAGGTCGTTGCGGCGCTGCAGCTGCGTATCGATGTTCTGCCAGGCGTTATCGATGCGGTTACGCTTGGTGACCATGTTGTTGTAGATGCCGGCGATGGCGCAGACAATCACAATGACAACAACGATGCCGATGATGACGGTAATCATGATGTCTCCGTTTCGAATGGCCGCGGCGGCATGCGCCAGCTGCCGTTGGTATAACGCTACTAGTATACCCGCAACGTTTTGCCGTGCCGAACTTTCCGGTAAGCGTTGTGTTTTCGGCGGGGTCGGTACCGGGGCAAAGCGCGCGAGGTACAGGTGTAAGATATGCGACAGATTGACGAGTGTTGTCTTTGCCCTGAGGATGGCGATACCAGTGGACCTTCGCATCAAGAAAACCTACCGTGCCCTGTTCGATGCCTTTACCGAGCTTCTCGAGGAGCATCGTTTTGAGGACCTGACGGTTGCCATGCTGTGCGACCGCGCCATGATTCGCCGCACGACGTTCTACAAGCACTTTCGCGACAAGAACGATTACTTTGCCTTTTATATCGATGAGCTCATGTCGGGCTTGCCGCAAAAACAGCCCGATGAGGCCGGCGCAGTGTCTGCCGAGGACGTGCGCGCGCTTCGGCACGCGATTTTGGACGATGCCATGGATTTGATTCTGGCGCACGAGCAGCTCATGGATAACATTTTGGCAAGCAGCATGTCGGGCATGTTGACCAACGTTATTTGCGACCGCATTGCCCGCTCTATCCGCGAGCGTGTGATGAACGTGCTTGCCGAGGATGCCCTGGCCCCCGTGTCACTCGAGACGACGTCTGAGTTTGTCGCCGGCGGTATTATTCGACTTTTCACGATATGGTGGGAATCGGGCCACGATCTTGAGCGTCGACCCGAGATGGCCGACGTGGTCGATGCGCTGTTTGAGCGGACCATGACACCGGTGCATCACTAAAAGTGGCGGAGAGAGGGGGATTCGAACCCCCGGAACGCTCTCGCGCTCAACGGTTTTCAAGACCGCCGCATTCAACCGCTCTGCCATCTCTCCGTGAGTCGTAATGATAGCATCGTTTTGAATTTGCAACAGGGAAGGCGAACGATGACGATCACCGAAATCGACGAGAAGTTCATGCGCGAGGCGTTGGCGGAGGCGCGAGCCGCCGCGGCGGTGGGCGAGGTGCCCATCGGAGCCGTAGTGGTGCGCGACGGCGAGATCGTCGCGAGGGCGCACAATCGGCGCGAGCTCGACCAGGACCCTTCGGCGCATGCAGAGTTCGCGGCCCTGTGCGCCGCCGCCCAGGCGCTTGGCCGCTGGCGCCTTTCCGACTGTACGGTCTACGTAACGCTCGAGCCCTGCTGCATGTGCGCAGGCCTTATGGTTAACGCGCGCGTGGGGCGCTGCGTGTATGGCGCGAGCGACGCCAAGGCGGGCGCGTTGGGATCCCTATACGATTTGAATGCCGACTCGCGCCTGAATCATCGGTTTAATGTGGCGACTGGGGTCCTGGCGGATGAGTGTCGTGAGGTGTTGAGCGGCTATTTTAGTGGGCTGCGTGGCACCGATGGTACTGGCTGCGGTTGTGGGGCCGATCTTGACGCACACGCCGCTCACGCCGCAGCGCTTGCAGGTGCCGGTGAGGATGCTGACGCGGCAGTTGACTTTGGTCCTGCGTGCCGCCGGCCCCGCCGTGTGCTGTTGGCGATTGATTCCTTTAAAGGTAGCGTTTCGAGCGCGCAGGCGGAGGCGGCGGTTGCCGAAGGCGTGCGCCGCGTTTGGCCCGATGCCCAAGTGGCCACGTTGCCGCTGGCAGATGGTGGCGAGGGAACGCTCGACGCCGTTGCCGCCTGCGGTGGCGAGCTTGTGACCTGCGAGGTTGCAGGTCCCTTGGGCGAGCGTGTGCCTGCCCGGATGCTGGTTGATGTCGAGCGCGAGTCCGCGGTCATCGAGATGGCCGAGGCGGCCGGCATTGGGTATTCGCCTTGCACGGAGTCGTCGGCGCTTGCGGCTTCGACCTATGGCGTGGGCGAACTGATGCTTCATGCGGTTCGCGCGGGTGCAAAGACTATCTATATTGGCTTGGGCGGCAGCGCCACCAACGACGGCGGCGCCGGCATGCTGCAGACGCTGGGCGCGCGTGTGGTCGATGATCGGGGCTGCGATGTCGCCCCCGGTCTTGCCGGCCTTGAGCAGGTGGCGAGCGTTGATTTGGCGCCAGCGCTGCAGGCTTTGGATGGCGCTCGTATCGTTGTACTTTCGGATGTCGAGAATCCGCTCGTAGGGCGTCGCGGCGCGCTTGCGGTGTTCGGCGGACAGAAGGGTCTGCCGGCGGATGATGCCGAGGCGCTGAACAGGTGCGACAGCTGGATGGTCGGCTACGGTCGCTTGCTCGACGCTGCGATTGCCGGAGCTCGAGCCCAGGGGCTGTTGCGCACATCCGAGGGTGCACGGACATTTGGCTCGGTGCTCGGTGTGCCCGGCGCCGGTGCCGCCGGTGGCTTGGGCGCGGCGTTACTGGCGCTCGGTGCGGAGCTACGCTCGGGCGTGGAGACGGTGCTCGATCTGATTGGGTTTGACGAGCGCGTGCGCGATGTCGACCTCGTCATAACGGGCGAGGGCAATATGGATGAGCAGTCCGCCGCCGGTAAGGCGCCGGTGGGCGTGGCCCGTCGTGCGAAGCGATATGGCAAACCGGTGGTCGCCGTCGTGGGCGGTCGTGCCGACAGCCTGGATGCGGTGTATGGGCAGGGCGTCGACTTGGTGCTTCCGATCTGTCGCAAGCCCATGGACCTGGAGCGGGCACTCGATCCGCAAGAAGCCGCAACCAACCTCATCTGCGCCGGCGAGTCTGCCGCGCGAGCCTACGACCTCGGCCGCATCTAGAAAAGTAGTCTTTTTAGGACGGGGCTTTTTTGACTACCCACCAGTCAAAAAGTAGTCAAAAAAGCCCCGTCCCAAATTAGCTGTCTTGCCCCATCGGGCGGGAGCGGGTAAGATATACCGAGCGCCTAGCGCGTTCGATGGGTTCGGATGACGACATGTTCCGAATCTGGTCAGGTCCGGAAGGAAGCAGCCATAAGGAGCCTCTGTCGGGCATCCGAATCCATCGAGTGCGCAGGCGCTTTTTGGTGCCGCGGCTACCCGCGAGTACCGGCAGGGCGCTTGGTGTCTCGCTGGTCCTCGGCTTTGCCTGCGGGATCGCTCGACTACCAAGCGCCCTGCCGGCACTCGCGGGTAGCCGACCAAAACCGCCTGAAGGGTCACATTTATCTGATAATTGAATCCCTGGCGTTATGCCGCTCGCTGGCGTTGCCAAAACATTGGCTGCTACGTGCCTTGGGTGCTAGCGACCGTTGCCCTTACATCTGTAACGAGTTGCTTACGCATCTCCAGGGTTCTCCGTACTATCATGAATCAGATTGAATTGAGATGATGATAGGGAGCGCCTTTTTATGATTGAGCTGCTCAGGCGTTTTGGTGGCAAGTTTCGCCGGTGTATGGTGATTGGCCCTGCGTGCAAGCTGATCGAAGTGATCTTTGACCTGCTAACGCCGCTGGTGATTGCCCAGATGATCGATAAGGGCATCGGCGCGCACGATGTGAACGCCGTCGTCCACTACGGCATGGTGCTCGCCGCCATGGCCGTGATTGGCATCTCGTTTACGCTCGTCTGCCAAAAGATGGCGGCGCTCACCTCGCAGGGCATGGGTACTGACATTCGCGGCGCGCTCTACCAGCACATCAACAAGCTGAGCTATGCTGAGCTCGATCGCTTTGGCACGCCGTCGCTCATCACGCGCATCACCAACGACGTCAACCAGGTGCAGCTCGCCGTGGCGCTGGGCGTGCGTATGCTCATCCGCTGGCCTTTCCTGGCGGTGGGCTCCATGGTCGCGGCCCTCGCTATCGACCTTAAGCTCGGCATGATTTTTTTGATTTGCACGCCCGCCATCGGCCTGGTGTTTTGGTTTGTCATGGCGCGCTGCATCCCGTACTACAAGCAGCTGCAGGCAAAGCTCGATCGCATCGCACTCATCTGTCGCGAGGGGCTTTCGGGCGCCCGCGTGGTCCGAGCCTTTGTGCGCGAGGATCACGAGCGCGAGCGTTTTGCCCAGGCAGCCGATGACCAGGCGCATACCGCCATCGCGGTGGGCAAGCTCTCGTCGATTCTTAATCCCGTCACGTTTTTGGTGATGAACCTGGGCGTGTGCGCCATCCTGTGGGTGGGCGGCGTCCAGGTCAACGTGGGCGAGCTCACGCAGGGCCAGGTCATGGCGTTCGTCAACTACATGACGCAGACCCTGACCTCCATCGTGTATGTCGCCAACCTGGTCGTGGTCTTTACCAAGGCGAGCGCCAGCGCGTCGCGTCTCAACGAGGTGCTCAATTGCGAGCCGAGCATTACCGACGAGGGCAACCAACCGGTTGCGCTGCCCGAGCCGAGCAATGTCGCTCCAGTTCCTGCGCTGAGCTTCAGCCATGCGAGCTTCTCCTTTGGCGCGGGCGCCGCCAACGCCGTCAATGACGTGACCCTGGAGCTGCCGCTGGGTAAAACGCTCGGCATTATCGGCGGCACGGGCAGCGGCAAGTCCACGCTCGTCTCGCTTATCCCGCGCCTGTACGACACGGGCGCCGGCAGCGTGAGCGTAATGGGTGCCGACGTGCGCGTCTGGCCGCTCAATCAGCTGCGCCATGTGGTCGCGACCGTACCGCAGCGCGCGTCGCTCGTGAGCGGCACGATCCGTAGCAACCTAACCTGGCGCGACGAGTCGGCGACCGACGAGGAGCTTTGGGCGGCGCTCGATATGGCGCAGGCCAGCGAGTTCGTGCGCAACAAACCGCAGGGGCTCGATGCCCCGGTCGAGGCGGGCGGCAAGAACTTTAGCGGTGGCCAGCGCCAGCGCCTGACCATCGCGCGCGCCCTGGTGGGCTCGCCTCAGATATTGATCATGGACGATTCCGCCTCGGCGCTCGACTTTAAGACCGATGCGGCGCTTCGCCATGCCATTCGCGAACGAAGCATGCGCGGTGCCGCCGAGGGTGGGCTGCCGCTGACCACGGTGATTGTGAGCCAGCGCGTCTCGACCGTGCGCGATGCCGACATGATCTGCGTGCTCGATCACGGCTCGGTCGCGGGCCTGGGCACGCACGATGAGCTGTATACGACCTGCCAACTATACCGCGAGATTTGCCAGTCGCAGCTTCGCCGCGAAGAGCTCGAGGGCCAGCAGGGGAGCGCGTCGCCCGCGTCCGCCCCGGCTGCCCCGGCATCCACTTGCGCAAAGGAGGGCTGCTAAATGAATCCGTATACTTCTTCCGGTTCGGTCGCCACGATGACGGCCAACGTGTCCGGCAACGATAACCTCAACGACTTGGGTGACGGCCCGCGTCAGCCCGGCGACCCCGAGCGCTACCCCGTGGGCGCGGTAACTCGCCGCCTGCTGGGCTACGTCCGCCCGCATCGCATTTCGTTTACGGCGTCGTTTGTGAGCGCTGCCATCTCGGTGATCTTACAACTCTATACGCCCATCCTCATCGGCGAGGGCATCGACCTCATCGCTGCCGCCGGGCAGGTGGACTTTGACGCGCTGCTGCCGCTCGTCACCAAGCTTGCGATTGTCGTGGTGGGCGCGGCGGCCTTCCAGTGGCTGCAGGGCTACTGCGTCAACCGCCTGTCCTACGAGACAGTGCGCGACATGCGCGTGGAGGCGAGCGACAAGCTCAGCCGCATGCCGCTCAGCTTTATCGACAGCCATGCCCATGGTGACCTTATGAGCCGCGTAGTCAACGACGTCGACCAGGTGGGCGATGGTCTGCTGCAGGGCTTCACGCAGCTCTTTACCGGCGTTATCACCATTGTGGGCACGCTCGCGTTTATGCTCTCCATCAACCTGACCATGACGCTCGTGGTGGTGCTCGTCACGCCGCTTTCCATCTTTGCGGCCGGCGCCATCGCCAAGCTTTCCAACAAGAGCTTTACTGCCCAGCAACGCATTCAAGGCCAGCTCGGCGGCCATATCGAGGAGTATGTGGGCGAGCAAAAGCTCGTGGACGCGTTTGCCTACGGCCCGAGCGCTCAGCAGCGCTTCGATGCCCTCAACGCCGAGCTGTATACGGCAGGTGAGCGCGCGCAGTTTATGGGTTCGCTTTCCAACCCCGGTACGCGCTTTATCAACAACATCATCTACGCTGTGGTCGCCGTGATCGGCTGCGTGGGCGTGATCACGGGCGTGCCGGCGGCGCTCACGGTGGGCGGCGTGCAGATCTTCCTGTCCTACGCCAACCAGTACACTAAGCCGTTCAACGAGGTCACGAACGTCATCACGCAGATCCAGACCGCGTACGCCTCGGCGCGCCGCATGTTTGCGTTGCTTGATGCGCGCGAGCAGGAGCCCGACGCGGCGGATGCCGTGGAGCTTGTCGCCCCGCAGGGCGAGGTGACCTTTGAACACGTGGACTTTAGCTATGTGCCCGACCGCAAGCTGCTGCAGGATATCTGCATCGAGGCCAAACCCGGTACGCGCTTTGCCCTCGTCGGTCCCACGGGCTGTGGCAAGACGACGCTCATCAATCTGCTGCTGCGCTTTTACGATATCGATGCTGGGCGCATCGCGGTCGATGGTCGCTCCTCGCGTGACTACACGCGCGCGAGCCTGCGCCGCGCCTTTGGCATGGTGCTGCAGGACACCTGGCTGTTCGAGGGCACGGTGGCCGAAAACATTGCCTACGGTTGCCCCGATGCCACGCGCGAGCAGATTGTCGAGGCCGCCAAGCGCGCGCACGCGCACAAGTTTATCGTGCAGCTGCCAGGCGGCTACGATACGGTGATCGGCGAGGACGGCGGCACGTTTAGCCAAGGTCAAAAACAGCTGCTGTGCATCGCGCGCGTCATGCTCACCGATCCGGCGATTCTGCTGCTGGACGAGGCAACGTCGAGCATCGATACGCGTACCGAGCTGCAGGTGCAGGCGGCATTCGACGAGCTCATGGCTGGCCGCACGAGCTTTGTCGTGGCACACCGCCTGTCGACGATTCGCAACGCCGATTGCATCTTGGTAATGCGCGATGGCGAGATTATCGAGCGCGGCACGCACGACGAGCTGCTGGCGGCTGACGGCTTCTATGCCGAGCTTTATCGTAGCCAGTTTGCCCAGTAGGGCCCAGTAGGGGCTGCCGATTAGCGGCAGATGGTTTACATCTGCGTCGATAGTACTAAGATATGCTTTTAATTAATTGCATTAGTGGCTATAGTTTTGGGGGAAACGAGGCAACGTGACTATGACGTGCGCTTTGGTGGTTAACAGCAAGAGCGGTAATACCAGGATGGTTTCGGGCGCGATCAAGCGCGCTCTGCAGGCTGCGGGCGTTGAGTTTGTCCATGCCGCGGCGTTGAGCGACGATGCGGATGCAGATCAGGTTGCGCTCGAGGCGCAGGGCGCCTGCGCGGCCGACACGGTGCTCGTCGGTTTTTGGTGCGACAAGGGCGCGTGCACGCCTTCGGTCGCGGCGTTGCTCTCTGCCTTGCACGGCAAGCGCGTGTTCCTGTTTGGCACCTGCGGCTTTGGGGCCGACCGGAGCTATTACCAGCAGATTGTCGACCGCGTAACTTCCAATCAGGCCGAGGATGCCGAGCTTGCGGGCTGGGCGATGTGCCAGGGCAAGATGGGCCCCGCGGTTAAGCAGCGCTACGAGGCGATGCTCGAGCAAGATCCCGACAATGCTCGCTTCAAGATGCTGCTCGACAACTGGGTTGCCGCAAAGGACCATCCCACCAAGGAAGACCTGGACAACATGGCTGCAGCCGCCAAGAAGGCCGTGCTGGGAGAGTAGCTTCGCCGTTCGTGGTCCTTCGTGCAAAACAATACAAATGTGAAAGCCTCGAAGTTCTCGAGGCTTTTTTCGTGACACGAGGGCGCCCCTTTATTGATGGAAGGCCTAATAAGCTGATTGCTCTATGCCCGGATGTGTGCGGAGTGGGATGGGATTTCCGGATGGGTGGAGTTGCGGAAGCTGCGTCCCGGAATTTGCCTTTGGAATGGGATGCCGTTTCCGGTTGAGGGTCTTGGCGGAAAGTGCGACCCGGAATTTGTGATCGAAGCGGGATACGGCTTCCCAACGGGGCCACAAGCGGTAGCCGCATCCCACTCCGGACGGGAATTCTGGGACACGGTTTTCAGAGGGTTATGGGCTGCGAACTAGATGGGGCTGTCATAAAACTCCAGTAAAAGGGGTCGGAAATAAAGGGCACTTCCAGCAATTTCTTTTAATGTGGGGGGGGTACCATTATTTTAGTTCCGCAAAAAATCGATCCCTCTATGGGGAAGTTGCGTAGGGGGTTAGTCACAGATATTGGATAAAGCAGACTAATTTGGGGATAAATGACCACTTACGCCAAAATTAGTAGCATTTAGCGACAAAACATTGAAAAATGTGTAGCACATCGCTATGTTTTTATTACGAAAAGATTCCAAATTGGCTTATTTCGGACTCACTTTTCAAGCGCCTTGCGGTTCCTGTTGAAACTTGCTGACCTTTGGATGGGTCGAATAGGTCCTCAAGGGGGATGAATTATCACTTTGACGGCGCGTAGACTCAAACGATTTATTGCACTTTTTAGTAGCTTGGCGTTCGCGCTTGTCATAGCCCTTGCCGTTGTTTCTTTTGTTCCTCGTGCATTTGGATACATGCCCTTTGCTGTGCTCTCGGGCTCTATGGAACCCGAGCTTCCCGTTGGCTCCATGGTGTTTGTTCGCCAGGTTGAGCCAGTGGATATTGCCGTGGGTGACAATGCAACCTTTTACCGATCGGACGGTGCCGTGGTGACGCACCAGGTGTACGAGATCGACCCTGTGGCGCAGATGATCGGCACGCAGGGAATTGCGAACAAAAATGCAGACGGAAGCATCATGCACGATGCCGAGCAGACGCCTTTTTCGAGTGTTATCGGCACTGTTTCTTTTTGTGTCCCTTACCTGGGCTTCGTCAACGCATATTGCACGACGATGCCCGGTTTGCTTGTTGTGGTGGCCGTTCTGGCGCTGCTGATCGCGGCGTCGATAGTGCTCGATCGGATGGTTCCAGACGAGCCTGCGGGCAAGCATACCCGCGTGCATGCGAGGGAGCGGCGTTCATAGCGGCAGGGAAAAGCGTCGGCGGCGGTAGGGGCCGTTGCCGGGGAAAACGATTCTCGAAAGGAAGAGAACGATGGAAAACAAGAAGAAAAAGCGCTACGGCATCATTGCCGCCCTGTTGCTGTTGGTGCTGGCCGCCGGCGTGGGTACCTATGCATGGCTGACGGCTACTGCCGACCTGCACAACGTGTTTACGATTGGAAAAATCGAGGCTCCCGATAAGAAGCCTGATCCGGAAAACCCCGAGCAGCCTGGCACGGAGGCTGGTGGCGGTGCCTATCTGTTCGAGACCAAGTGGGACCCCAGCGCGGAGCACAAGATGATTCCGGGCTCTCCGATGGGCAAGAACCCGAACGTTGGTATTAAAAACGGTTCCGATGACGCTTTTGTGTTCATCTATGTAAAGAACGCCGTGGTCAAGAATAGTGCAGGTCTTGCGAGCACTCCTTACTTTACGCTCAACGCGAACTGGAAGCCGGTTTCTGCTGAACAGGTGACGACGAACGGCACCGAGGGACAGTACGTAAGCGGTCTGTTCATGTACGCCAAGGGTGCCGAGAACGGTCCCGTCGCCTTGGGTGCCAAGGAAGCAGCTAAGGATGTCTACACTGGCGAGCTCTTTAGCCAGGTGATGATCCCCGGTGCAATGAAGAGCGATGACGTTGTCTCGGGTGATGGCGTTAAGCCTGAGATTACTGTCTCCGCCTTTATTTTCGGTGCTGATCAGGCTGATGGCGCCACCAACGCAGCGGACAACGCCGTTGCTCAGGCCAAGGCCTGGGCTCAGACCAAGCAGTAACCCCACCCCCCCCACCGAGATCCCGGCCCGCCCCCCATCCCCATTTTCGGGCCGGGATCTCGGTCCCCCTTTGATCGACGATTGGCGAACGTAATGCTCAACAATCTTTCCGACAATCAGAAACGCACCTTGGCGCTTGCCGCGATGGCGCTGTTGGCCCTGGCGTGCCTGTGCGGCACGCTGGCTTTTACCGTTGATATGGTTCCGGTGAACAACGTTCTATCGTTTGGCAGCGTGAAGGTACGAGTCTGCGAATACACCCTCAACGAACAGGGCGAGGAGATTCCGTTTGAGCCCAACGAGCACGGGGACTATCCCGACACCAAGGCCAGTGGCTCTGATATCAGCCGCATTGTGCGCGTGGAGAACGCTGGAACGCAGCCTGAGTACGTTCGCGCGCGTCTGCGCATGACGTCGGTGGCGCCCGACGGTTCGAGCGCGGATGCTTCGGGCAGCGTTGCGTTTCATGTGAACGCGGGCGAGGGGTCCCCGTGGATCGATGGCGGCGATGGGTGGTACTACTACCGCGGATTGGCCGGGCGTGGCGGCACGCTCGACCCCGGCGCCATGACGGAAAGCCTCATGGACTCGCTGCGCTTTGTGGGCGACTACCACGATGCCGCGCGCGGCGGCTCATTCAGGCTCGATATCGATGTTCAGGCCGTGCAGGCCAAAAACCAGCAGGCAAGCGATACCGTCCTCGACGTGCTTGACGTCGCGGGCTGGCCGGAGGCGAACTAGCCTATGAAGATCAAGAACATGAACCGGGGCGTGCTTAGCAGGCTAGTTGCCGTCGCGGCGATTGCCCTTTGCTGCGTTATGGCGCTGCCAACGGTGGTGCATGCCGAGGACGTGCCCGAGAACACAAACGAATACCACATCAAAAACGCGAACGACTTTTTGGTGTACGTGGCGCTTTCGCGTGAGCGCGATACGTCCGGCTGGCGCGTTTATCTCGATAACGATATCGTGCTTAATGATGACGACATGAAGACCATTGTCTCGCACACCGTTAAGCATCTGTCGTTTGGCAACAAGGAGCATCCGTTTAAGGGCGTGTTCGATGGTCAAAACCACACCGTTGAGGGCCTGAGCTACGATAAAGACGCTTTTGACCCCGAGCGCGATACGGGATTTTTTGCCGAGACCAACGGTGCCACCATCAAAAACTTCCTGGTCAAGGACGCCAACGTGTGGGCGGACTTCCGCGGTGGCATTATCGTGGGCAAGGCCGTCAAAACGCGCTTCGAAAACGTTATGGTCATGGAGAGCACGCTGCACGTGACCTGCGCCAACAATGCTCTCAACCTCATTACCAACGCAGGCTTTGAGGGCGGTCTCATCGCCGGCGAGCTCGACGGCTGCACCCTCTACAACTGCGAGGTCCGTGGCGGCCGTGCCGTCAACAATGCGACCTCGGGCGTGCAGGCGCTCGGCGGTGAGGGTCTGTATATGGCGGCGTTTGCCGGCTACGTTAAGAACTCGACTATCGAGTACTGTCGCGTGACGCCGACGCGTAAGGACGACGGCTCGATTGCCGAGAAGGGCATGACCGACGTCACCAATAAGTACGACGTGGCCATTGGCGCCCTGGGCGGCAACAACGTGTACGCCTCGGGTTTTGTGGGCTGCATGGCGGGCGAGGCCAAGATTATCGACTGCTTCTCGACGGCGCAGTGCTACAGCTATGCCGCGTCGTACGTGGGCGTCGTCGCCGTGACGCGCGCGTGGACGGGTGGCTTGGCGGGTCGTATTCTAACCGAAAAGGGCAACGAGCTCGTTCGAAGCCATTTTGCGGGTGACTTGAGCTCGCGTCAGTACAATCCCATCGCCGTGATCCCCATCATTCAAAACGATGTGAACCTGGGCGGCATTGCCGCGCGTGCCAACAAGGATGATGCCACGGTCACCGAGTGCTACTTTAAGCCGAGCGTGAGCCTTTCTGGCAACAGCCAGGGCAACCCTGCCAAAAAGAAAATCCCCTCGTTTGGCGGCGATGGCACCACCAAGGGTGATGGCTATGGTCCATGGGATGACGAGCGCTACACCACGCGCGAGCTGTGGGAAGAGCACGACTACGACTTTTGTGCCGGCACCAAGCGCTCGACTGCTAACAACGGGGCCTTGGGTGGCTCGCACTTCAATGAGTGGGCGATGGATTACAAGCTGAATATTCCTGTGCATGGCCAGAGCGTTAAGGCGACGATCGATTTTCCCGGTGCGGGTACCGCGACCATCGAGGCAACCAAACTTGGTATTGAACAGAAGACCTCGGATCCGTACGCCTTTGCCGTGAGCGCCGTGCTGGCGGGAACGGCTCAGGGCTTGGCCCAGGGCGATACATCGGTGACGTTTGGGCAGGATACCTCCGCAAAGCCCAAGGGCTTGACCGATGCCAACGGCGGTTATCGCTTCATGGGCTGGTTCCGCGAGTCCGATGTGCGTGTGAATCGAATTGGACAAGACAACAGCTGGTTTGACGGCAAGACCGATGCCGATGCTGTGGCTGCTGGCAAGCAGGTCCAGAAGAGCGAGGCACACGAGCATACGTCGACCTATACCGCCGATAATGCCAAGGGGGTCGACGGTTTTAAGGGCAATGACCTGTTTATCGCTTCGTACGAGGCGCAGGTGCTGTTCTATAACGTCCAGGGCGAAACGCTCGATTGCCAGAGCGGCACTGCACACGACAAATCGGGCGATTGGTATCGCTACGGCGCGAAGCTCAACCCCGCCGCTCCTACCGATCGTGGCACGCTGTCTTCCAGCGCCACCTTTATCGGTTGGACAACGAAGCCGAGCGAAGAGGCTCAGATGAACGGTGGCTATGCAGCCATTACCTCGACCCAGCTCGCCGAGCTAAAAAATGCCGGCGCGTTCTATCCTGCCGGTACCGAGATTACCGTGCTTGGCCCGACCGACTTCTATCCGGTGTACAGCGACTACGTCTCGAACATCATGACAGTGTTCGAGGGCAATGAACAGGATGAGCTTGAAGATAAGACCCAGCGTGTCGGCGTGGGCAACACCCATGTCGATGTCCAGACTGCCGAGGATGGGGCCAGCGTTTACACGGTGCAGGTGCGCGGCGTGGACAACAAGCCCTTGTCCGAAGGCGGCTCGCTTCCCGATGGCTACCGCTTCCTGGGTTGGTATGAAAACAAGCAGGCCGCCGACGGGCCCGAGGTCGAGGTGCGCGTAAGCCGCGATCCCAGCTACAAGCTTCCCGCCAGCGTCGATCTGGCCGTTCCGCATACCTATACCGCACGCTTTGAGTATCGCGTGGATTATTACGTCAAGTCGATGACGAACGAAGCCTATAAGGAATCCAGACTCCTCTGCTCTGTGTGGAGCGGGTACCAAACCTCGTTTAACGAGCAGGTCGGATCGAGCTACGTGCGAGAGAATATCGTGCACTGGGGTCCCGAGCACGTCTATCACGGACTGAAGGAAAACTATAAGGACGAATGCAATGAGGGGCGCTTTGGGGCAGAGACACTCATCGTGGCGCCTTTGAAGGCGTATTCGCATACGGTCAAAAACGATACAGGTGCGGATACCCGGAAAAACGTCATTGCCGATACGGATTTCCCGGGTTCGGGCACGCTGGATGACGAGTGGGTCGCAGGAGCGCTGAAGTTTTACTTTAGGCCGGCGAGCGAGCGATACCATTTATATTTCTGGACCCTCGAGCGCCAAGGCGGATACTGGACCTGCGTGGGCAACCCCGTTCAGAGCGAGATTGGCATCGATTCGGAGTATTACATGCGCGCCATGGTGACGACAAGCGTCAGCTTTTATGGCAAGGACGATGTCTCGGTTAAGAGCGTCACGCGACGTTATGAGGCTCCGTTGCTGCTGGGCTCCGATAGCACCTACACCTATAAATATCCGTTTATCCATACCAATCAGACGGTAAACGACAAGCCCGAGGGCGGAAAGAAGGGCGACGTCAATCCCAATCTGACGCTTGAAGCCTCTCCGACCGATGCCGACATGGCCGTGGATGGCTATAAGTTCCTTGGTTGGATTTCGACCGCCGAGGTCCAGAAGGATTCTGACGTCTGGAACTATATCTATGATGTTGCCGGTGACCCCTATGTGACAAGTGATCCGGAAAAAGCTACGCCGTACTTGGCGACCAACGCGTCCAAGGTTACCCAGTGGCAGGATGCCTATCCCGTGTACGTAAAGTACGACGTTAGCTACACCACCAACCTGCACCGCAAGGGCTTTGACGGAACTAATGGGGTTAACGTACCCAACTGGGATATCAAGCCCACGCTGACCACGCAAGACGACGGGTCTGTGGTGGCTACGGTGAGTCCCGACATTACGACGACGGTGTATGCGGACGGAGCTGGTGGCACCTATCAGCTTAAGAAGCTCGAGATCGAACTTTCCGACGGAACAGTAAAGAAACTTGAGCCGACGGGCGAGGGCGGCAATACCTATTCCTATCCCGTGGAGCCCGGAAAGCCCTATACGTTTGTGGCCTACTACACGCCCATTGCGGTGGTGTATTATCTCAACGACTCCGACGTTGACGGCAAGCTTGCCCAAGAGGGCGATAAGCTCGGTGACCTTAAAGATGGCATGCCGCTGCCAACGTATAACATTGGAGACATCGATGCTGCAACGGGCGCATACAACGCCTTCGTAGGTTGGACGGATAATAAGCCAGAGCCTAGCAGCGGTTATGTCGTTTGGTCGGACGGCGTTTCCATGGTGACTAAAAACACGGTGGTCAACGCCCCCATGGAGCTGTACCCGGTCTACCGTGCCAGCGCGGTAAGTGTCCAATCGAATATCGATGCTAATCTGGATGATCCCTATGCCGTACGCTCCCTTGCGCGTACCGACTCTGGTGATCAGATTTCGCTGGAGGTAAAAGCTGCAACTGAGGTTGTCGGCAAGGACGGCACCAAGTACGACTTTGTCGGCTGGTCGCGTGACTATACATCCGATGGCAACTACACCCTGATGACCGATGAGGAGAAGTATCCCCTCGAGGGTAATGAGCCCTTTAAGAACGTGACCTACACTGCGGTGTACAAGATTGCGCCGTATAAGGTGCGCTATCACGGTATCGACGGGTCGGTCATCTTTACGGCGACCGTCGACTCGGGCGATGAGCGCGCACAAGACGGCAAGTCGGGTTTTATCCACACGGTCGATGTCCCTAAAATGGACGAGAGCGGCAACCCCGTCTATGACAAGGACGGCAACCCCGTGATGGAGCAAAAATCCGTGGCATATGACCCGGATGCCCACTCCAAGATCGTTGCGCTGCTCGATGAGCAGGCGGCCGCCAATGGCGATAAGCGTGAACTCTTCTTGGAATGGCGATATGTGGGTGCCGAAGGTGCTGCGGAGGCTTGGGATACGTTTAAGGACGAGCCGGTCAAGGGCGATATGGACCTGTATCCCGTGACGTATCGCGTGGTTGCCAACGATACGTCTGATGGAAAGCCCGAAAACATGACCGCGCAGCTTAAGTGGCTGCTCGATCCTTCCGCCGCCAACACCGTCGACGACGCCGCCGATAAGGCGCCGTTTAAGGTCTGCTTTGCCAAGCCGTTTATGGGAACGCAGTTGACCGTCACGGTAACGCGGGCAAGCTACGGCCCTGGTGCAGAGGAAGCTCCCGTGGACGGCAAGTTTGTCTCGCTCTACAGTCTGGGTTCGGGTAATGGTTCGTTTGACCTGGCCAACCGTCTGGAGTCCAAGAAGACGGGCGAAGGCGATCAAGGTGCCGGCAACGCTGTGTTTAACTTTGATCAGACTCATACGTTGACGATCGTTAAAAAGACAACCGATGCCAGTGCCATGGGACAAACGTTTCGCTTTAAGGTGACGCGAAAGATGCCGCAGGATTCTTCTGCCGAGACGCGCACGGTCGAGGTGAAAGTTGGCGAGCAACACGACGAAAACGGTGAGGTCTGCTATGTCGGCAGCGTGCAGTTTGCCGCGCCTGCGGGCGTCTATACCGTCGAGGAAGACACAGCTTGGGCATGGCGTTACGAGGGCGAGTTGAGTACGCCGGGCAAGGCGCCCGGCAAATCTGCCGAGTTGACCATCTCGTCCGCCTCGAGCGTGGGCGACACGGTGGTGACGTGCGTCAACACGCGCGCGAAGGACAAATGGGTCGATGGCGGTTCGCGTGCCAAGAATGTTTGGGAAAACGGCACGCTGATGAGGGAGGATTAGGATGACTAAGCGCAAGCAGATCGTCGCCCTCCTTGTGGGCGTTCTCATTTTGGCTGGCGCTGCCGGTGCCTTCGCGTGGCTTTCGGTTACGGGTGTGCTGGTCAACGAGTTTGGCTTTGGTTCGGTGGCGCCCTCGGTGGACGAGAAACTCGATGGCAACGTGAAGAGCGACGTCACGATTACAAACAAGGGCTCGGCTCCGGCATACCTGCGTGCTGCGGTGGATATCTACTGGCAGGACAAGGATGGCGCACGCCTGTGGGATGAGCCGGTTGCGGGAACGGACTACGTTATTGAGTGGGGCAACGTGTCCGATGCGTCTGCTTCCAATAGCGCCTCGTCTTGGGTTGCCGCGTCCGACGGATTCTACTATTGGACATCTTCCGTTGCGCCGATGGACAAAACCGGCGTGCTCATCAAGAGCGTGACTGAGAGGAAGGCGGATGGCAAGAACCTGGTCGTCGACATTTCGACACAGGCAATTCAGTCCACGCCCGATGACGCAGTTACAGAGGCATGGGGCTGTACGGTCAAGGATGGCGTGCTGGTGCCGCCGCATGGGGGTGCATAAGCATGGCTTTTCCGATTCGCAAAGACGCTATGCGCGCCGTGCGCTGTGTGGTCGCGGTTGTTGCCTGTGTTGCCGCGCTTGCCGCGCCTGCCCGTGCGTTTGCCGATGCTCCCACGATTGCCTATGACGGAAATGCGCGTCAGCTGACGGTCTCGGGGGCGACGGGCTCCTCAGGGGAACCCGATCTGTTTCCAGCCTTTAAAGATCTAATGCCCGGCGATGTGCGCGAGCAGCAGATTGAGGTTTGTGCCACGGGCGTAAAGTCCCAGGTGCGCGTGTTTGTGCGGGCCGTTGTCGATCACGAGACGGCACGCCTGCTGTCGCCCATCACCTTAACGGCGACTGTGGGCGATGTCTCTGCAGGTTGGCTCCAGACAGGAACACCGGGCAGCGTATTCGCCTATCCCACGCAAATCGCCACGTTTACGAGCGATGGCAGCACGGTGCTTAATTTGCAGCTAAACGTTCCGACATCGGTGGGCAACGAGGTTGCCGACGCAAACAAGACCATTCGCTGGGAAATCACCGCCGAGGACGATGGCGAGAAGATCCCCATGCAGTCTGCTGACAGCAAGAAGCCCGGTTTGCTTGGTCTGGTGGCAACAGGCGACAACACGCTCACGTTGCTTTTGGTGTTGCTGACACTTGCAATCATCGCATTTATAGCCGCACTTCTTTTGTCCCGGAGGGATAAGCGCTAGGTTCATCTTCTAAACGCAACGCCCTCCCGGGCGGCGGGCACGAAGTTCCCTGCTCTACAGTCCTGCGCAAGACGAAGGCCACATTAAGTGGCCTTCTTTGCGTGCGGAACTCGCGATGAACTTCGAGCCCGCCGCTCGGGAGGGCGCCCCTTTATTGACGGAAGGCCTAATAAGCGGATATTCCATGCCCGGATGTATTCAGAGTGGGACGGGCTTTCCGGATGGGCGGGGTTTCGGAAAGTGTGTCCCAGAATCGGCGCTCAGAGTGGTCCCCACTTTCCGGTTGATGTCTTGTCCGGAGACTATGTCCCGGAATTAAGGCTTGGAATGGGATGCACTTTCCGGTTGAGAGCCTTAGCGGAAAGTGCGACCCGGAATTTACTCTTGAAGTGGGATGCGCTTTCCCAACAGGCCCTCAAGCGGAAACTGCGTCCCATTCCGAAGGCAGATTCCGGGACACACTTTCCGAATACAAAGAAGGCCACTTAATGTGGCCTTCAACTTATATATGTTCAGCGGATGCCCCCATGACAAGCCGCGCTCCAACAACAGGGCGTCTGTCCGGGCGGAGGCATATAAGGTTCATCGCGAGTTCCGCACGCAAAGGAGGCCACTTAATGTGGCCTCCGTCTTGCGCAGGACTGTCCGAGCAGGGAACCTTATATGCCTCCGCCCGGACAGACGTTTCAGTTATGAGCGACCCGCTACTTAATCTTGGTCGTACCCGGTGCCAGGTTGGGGTCGGTCTCGTTGGCCTCGGTCTGGAAGTGCTCCGTATAGACGTTCTTGCCGTCGCGGAACATCTCGTAGTACTGCATCTTGGCGTAATCCTCGCGCGCCTTGGTTGCGGCAGCGGCGGCGTCGTCGTCACCGGTGACGTTGGAGGAGAGTGCCCAGCGCAGGCTGGCGTCCTCGTAGCCCACCGAGTTGATGGCGGGCAGCGACTTACGCAGCGTCATGTGCGCCTTCTGGTAGTCGGTCAGCGGGGCGCCGATCAGCTGCATCAGCTGGGTGGACAGATAGTTGGTGGACAGGTCGTCAACCTCACTCGTCTGGTTGCAACCGGCAACGTCGTAGTTGGCCCAGATGATGTAATCGGTCTGCCACAGACGTTCCTGGTGCGTGGCATCGTCCTCGTCGGTAAACCACTTGTCATTGAACTTGGACGGGAAGAACGGCTGGTGGTCGCCCCAGAACACCACGACCACCTTACGGTCGAGCTTGCTCAGGGCGTTGAGGAAGTAGCGAAGCGCCTGGTCGGACTGCTCGATGCACGAGACATACTCGTCGACATCGGAGAGCGTGCCGTCCTCGACGGTCTTGGCGTCCAGGTCGGTCGTGTCGATGTTGAGGTGCATCTGCTTGTCGACCGGCAGCAGGCCCGTGTCGTAGCCCGAGTGGTTCTGCATGGTCACGTCGAAGATAAATTGCGGGTCGGCGTTCTGGTCGAGAAGCTCAAGAATCTTGTCGTAGGTAGCCTGGTCGGTCACCATGCCGCGTAGGGTATCGGCGCCCTGGAAGTCGTTGATGGACAGGAACTGGTCAAAGCCAAAGTCCTTGTAGACGTTCTCGCGGTTCCAGTTGGTCGCGTGGTTGGGGTGCATGGCCGTGGTGGAATATCCGAGCGACTTGAACTGCTCTGCCAGGTTCCCGGTCGTTTCCATGTTGTAGATGGTGTAGGGGTACACGCCCGAGCCCAGGTTGGCCATAGAGTTGCCGGTCATAAACTCAAACTCGGTGTTGGCGGTACCGCCGCCGTAGGCGCTCACGTAGAGCTTGCCGCGGCTGAGGCAGTTGGACAGGTTCTTAAAGTACTGCGGGCCCTCGTAGCCGGCGCGCATGTTCTGATAGATCGACAGGTCGGAGAACGTCTCGTTCATGATGGCGATGACCGTGGGCTTCTCGCTGTCGAATTGCTCCTTTGCGGCGGTGCGCTCGTCACTCTTGGCGGCATCGGACTTGTCGTAGGCCTTGGCGTACTTTTTGAGCGTGGCCTTGGCATCGTCGACGGAGTAGTCGGCGGGTTTGGGCGGCTTAATGGACTGCGCTGCACTAATAAAGGCAGGCAGATAGCCCTCGCGCCAGTAGCTCTCGAGCGGGCGCCAGGTGTAGACGGTGATGCCGAGGGTGTTGTAGTAGTCGATGAGCGTGACATGCGCGGTCACGCCACCCAGGCACAGCACCGCCACGAGCAGGTTGGTGAGCAGCATGCGCTTGGCGTTGGCGGCGCCCTTCTGACGGTGCGGTGCCACCAGGCCGGCGTACTCGCACAGCAGCATGGCGATGGCGGTAAAGCCCATGGACAGCACGCAGAACAGCGAGATGGAGAAGGTGTAGCCGTTGCCGGCGACCGCGGCGGCGGTGGAGATGGCCGAAAGGTCGCCCGGCTGGATGGGCATGGATTTAAACGTGATGACGAAGAACTCGGCAATGCCCAGGACAAAGAGGGCAAAGGCCAGGACCGCGGGAGCTGCGCCGTGGCGCTGGAATAGGAAGAACAAGCCGGTCATGAGCACGGTGATGATGGCCCACTCGAGCAGGATGCACAGGGGGTAGACCCAGGTAAAGTCGTGGTTGGACGAGACCTCCATGCCCAGCAGCGCAAAGACGCCGGCGAACAGCAGGCACAAGACTGCGGCGACGAGCGGTTTGCCCACAAAGGCGCCGCGCAGGCGGGCGAGCTTGCCGGTGGGGGCGGGGCGTCGGGCGCGGCGAACGCAAAGACGCGCGGGGCGATGCGGTCGCGTGCGATGCTGGCCCAAGCGCAGCCGGTGAGGATGGCGTTGGTTAGGATGAGCATCACAAAGGCGAGCGGCTCGTTTTGAGCGACGAGGCCAATGGCGCCCCAAATGGTCAAAAAGAGCTGGAACAGGCCGAAGGCGACGCTCCACCCAAGAGCGCTTTTGGCAACGGTGCCCGACTGAGCGCGAATGGCCTTGGCCTCGCGCAAGACAAGGTAGACGGTCGCCGCAAGACCGACGAGCGAGATGGCGGCTGCGAACATGCTGAGACTCCTCACAAACTTAAAACCTACGAAAGCGGGGGTTTACCCGATTGTTACCAAGATATGCGCTGCAATTGGTGGCTGCGCACAGCAACCAGCCATATTAACGCGCACGTGTGGCGGTGTGGCGCAATGTAGTGGCGACCTGCGCGATAATGGACGGGAATTACACGGAAACGTAAAGGCTTCTTAAAGAATTAGCGAGGATGAGGCGATGAACGAGCAGGTTTGCAAGGCGGACATGGGTAGCGACGGAGCTGCGGTCGTGGATACATACGGCTATCCGGTCGAGACTACGGGCAACGCGGTGCTGGACATCTTGGAGCATCGCTCGTCTACGCGTGCCTTCGCGCGTGATGACGATGACCGTCCCGTGGCGGTGACCGACGAGCAGCGGGCGGCGATTCTGCATGCGGCGAGCCGTGCGCCGTCGGCAGGCGCCATGATGATGTATTCCATCGTGAGCATTCGTGAGAAGGCCACATTGGATCGCCTGGCCGACCTGTGCGATCATCAGCCCATGATCGCCAAGGCGCCCTGGGCACTCATATTTGTAGTCGACTATGCCAAGTGGATCGATCTGTTTGAGCATGTGGGTTGCTTTGAGCCCGAGTTTGTCGAGCGCACGGGCAAGTCGCCCCGTCGTGCGCCGGGCCTGGGCGACTTTGCCATCGCGGCCCAGGACGCCGTGATCGCTGCGCAAAACGCCGTGGTTGCCGCCGAGGCCTTGGGGCTGGGGAGCTGCTACATCGGTGATATTGTCGAGAATGCCGAGGAAGTCGCCGAGCTGCTCGATCTGCCGCCCTATAGCATGCCGCTGTCGATGCTCATCATCGGCACGCCCCGCAAGGAGCGTCCGGCTATTGCGCATCCCGTGGTGAACCTGGTGCACGAGGAACGCTACTGCCGTGCGGATGCCGCGACCATGGACGCGCAGGTGGCCGAGATGGACAAGATGTTTCGCCCGCATGCCCGCGAGGTGGGCGAGCGCGTGGTGGATATCTACACACGCAAGCACACCAGTCCCTTTATGGCCGAGATGAGCCGCTCCATGGAGTGGTGGTTCAAAAACTGGCTCGGAAAATGACGAATGCGACAAGGGGACTGTCCCTTTGTCACATTCCATATCGCCGCGGTGGCCTAAAGGCCGCATAAATGTTTATTTAGCTGGGAAAACAGTACCATTCAAACATGGGCTGATTACCTATAATCCCGTCGAACGTTAAAATTGGGAGGAAACTGGCTTATGGAACAAAAGGCAAAGGAAGTAGCCTCGCACGCTGCGATTCCTGTGAGCATCTCGGCGATGCTCGTCACGCTGGGCGTAGTGTACGGCGATATCGGCACCAGCCCCATGTATGTAACCAAGGCGCTCGTTGCCGGCAACGGCGGCATCGGAAGCGTCACGCAGGAGTTCGTGCTCGGCGCGCTCTCCCTTGTCGTGTGGACGGTCACGTTGCTGACGACCGTCAAGTACGTGCTGATCTCGCTGCGCGCCGACAACCACGGCGAGGGCGGCATCTTTGCCCTGTACAGCCTGGTCAAGCGCTGCGGCAAGTGGCTTATCATCCCCGCCATGCTGGGTGGGGCGGCGCTCCTCGCCGACGGCATCCTGACGCCGGCCGTTACCGTTACCACGGCTATCGAGGGCCTGCGCACCATTCCGGCGGTCCACGCCGTGCTCGGTGACGACCAGGGCCGCGTTGTCGCCATCACGCTCGCCATCATCATCGCGCTCTTCTTGGTGCAGCGCATCGGCACGGCCAAGATTGGCCACGCCTTTGGCCCCATCATGACGCTGTGGTTTTTGTTCCTGGGCGGTACGGGTCTGTTCTTTGTCTTCCAGTATCCCGCGGTGCTTTTGTGCCTCAACCCGCTGCGTGGCATCGGCTTTTTGCTGAGCCCCAACAACCATGCGGGCATCATGATCTTGGGCAGCTGCTTCCTGGCCACCACCGGTGCCGAGGCGCTCTATTCCGACATGGGCCATGTGGGCCGCGGCAACATCTACGCCACCTGGCCGTTCGTTAAGTGCTGCCTGCTGCTGTCCTACATGGGTCAGGGTGCGTGGCTTATCAACAACGCCGGCGACCCGGAGCTCATGGGCATCGCCGACCTCAACCCCTTCTACCAGATGCTCGCCCCGGGTCTGCGCCCCTTTGCCGTCGGCCTTTCCACCGTCGCGGCCATCATCGCCTCGCAGGCGCTCATCACCGGCGCATTCTCGCTGGTGTCCGAGGCCAGCCGCCTGGACCTCATGCCGCATATGCAGGTCTTCTATCCTGCCGAGACCAAGGGCCAGCTCTACATCCCCATGGTCAACAACGTCATGCTCGTGGGCTGCGTCGTCGTGGTGCTGCTGTTCCAGAACTCGGCGCACATGGAGGCCGCGTACGGCCTGGCCATTACCCTGACCATGATGTGCACGACAATGCTGCTCTTCTTCTATCTGCACGTGGAGCGCAATCTCAAGGTCGCGCCGTGGATCTTTGCCGCCTTCTTCCTTTTGCTCGAGGGCTTCTTCTTTGTGAGCTCGCTCACCAAGTTCTTCCACGGTGGCTACTTCACCATTCTCATGGCTGCACTCATCATGGGCATCATGGTGTGCTGGTACAACGGCACGGCTGTTGAGCAGCGCCAGTTTACGCTGCTGCCGCTGCGCAGCTACCTGCCGCAGCTCAAGCGCCTGCGCGATGACGATCGCTACGAGCTCATGAGCGACAATATCGTGTACCTGACCAAGGACACCAACACCGACTATATCGACCGCGATATCGTCTACTCCATCCTGGACAAGCATCCCAAGCGCGCTCGCGCCTGGTGGTTCGTGAACGTCGAGACCATGGACGAGCCGCATACCTTTGCCTATTCGGTCGAGACGTTCGGCACCGACTATGTTTTCCGCGTGCATCTGTACCTGGGCTACAAGATTAACCAACGCGTCAACGCCTACCTGCGCCAAGTTGTTCAGGACCTGGCTGCCACCGGCGAGCTGCCGTCGCAGACGCACGACTACTCGGTCTATAAAGATCCGGGCAACATTGGCACGTTCAAATTCGTCATGATCCGCAAGCTGCTGGCGCCCGAAAGCGACGTGGAGCCGAGCGAGCGCACGGCCATCACGCTCAAGTACATCATCCGCCGCGCCGCCGGCACGCCCGCGCGCTGGTACGGCCTGGAGAACTCCAACGTGAGCTTTGAGTACGTGCCGCTGTTCACCAAGTTTAAGGCCGTGAGCAAGATGCAGCGTCTGGCTCCCGACGAGCGCCCGTAGTCGACGTCTGCTGTTTGTCTAACGACCGCAGGCTGCAAAGGCTATACACTTGGAACCACCACAAGGAGGCAACCACCGCAAAGGTGCCAGTCCCCTTTGTGGTGGTTTTGTTTTGAGAGAGGGGCGGGGCGCTGATGGACGTCCGTGCGGACGGCGATATT
>ENA-OQET01000142-OQET01000142.1-human-gut-metagenome-genome-assembly--contig:-NODE-142-length-37956-cov-6.350075_pt1 | contig 37956 bp, 31 predicted proteins | sample MGYA00242800_ERZ504645 | MGnify/ENA primary metagenome ERZ504645 (study PRJEB26092, sample SAMD00036308) | human gut metagenome | host: Homo sapiens | study: EMG produced TPA metagenomics assembly of... | reverse complement strand
ACACCAAGGCTTTTGGGCTCAAGAAAACGAGTCGCATAAAGGCTTTTGTCTTCAGATTCATCTCCGTACCTGCCAAGTGGATCATGACTGCAAGGCAATACGTGCTGAATATCTACACAGAGAACCGCGCTTATGCAAAACCCTTCAAAACAGAATTCGGATAAGAATCCTTTCTTTCCGGTTAGAATCTGCGTATTTCCTCAAGTCGCATCGTGGGGTAAGGGGATGTTGGCTACATATTGATGTTGTGCTGTTGCTTTTTACTGAAAGCTACTACTAACGACTCATAAATCTACCCTTAATCGTGTATTGGATGATAGTTGCGGATTTTAGGATATAATACTTCTTGTAGTAATAACTGATAAATGCCGTCACTACAGAGAATACCAGATAACAGATAAACAGAAACAACAACATCTCCATTGTTTCCATAAGGGAACGCTGCCTGCCGGAATTGAACAGCTTGATAATAGCCCAAATAAGAAATGGACCGGCATAACTCAATAATTCCTTTACCAACAGGATGATAAAGGCACTCTTACTCATTCTGCGCGGTACAGAGAAGTCAGATCGTTCCATGTTGTATGTACTCCATTATGATTGTTTTCATTTCGTCTGCTCTCGCTTTCGTCAGTCCCGGGATAACTGTTTCAGCCTCAAACTGTGCTCCGTTGACTATAGCTATCGAATACAGACCGAAAATCTTGCTGATAGGATTCTGCTGTATACTCACTTGCTGTACCTTACACAAAGGAATCGTCACAATAGTAGGGAAAAAGAGGCCGGACCGGTAGGTGATATCGTGCTCACGGAAAGCAAACCCTTTATAGGCGTATGCCTTGGGTAGAAGAATCAGATTGATAATAGCTGAACAAAGCAACAAACCTTCCATACCGGCAACAATGAAAGTACGATAGGATAATTTTTCTACCAAAAGGATGAACAGCACAAGAAGCATCATACCGATATACGTCAATACAGTTCCTACGACCTGTACGTTGATGTATTTCTTTTCCAGAGATTCGTATGTAAGATTTTCTACTCTATGAATATTCTCAAAATTCAATTGTCGATTCGTCATAGCATATTTATATAAGTTCGATTTAAGATTGGAGTAACCTGTTAATTACTAAAGTCATAAAGCTATCAAAACTGGCAATATCAATATAACAGGAAAAACAATTGCTCCTATTTTCAAAGTATAAAATTATGGAATTTTATTGTATCACAAAAGATTATTGTAAGGAGTTTTGTCGTACAACAAAGAAAACTGACACGAAAAAAGGCTCTGAAGACCTGAGCTGAGAAAAGAACATATAGATGTATCAAAAAAAGGGAATAATCCAGTGAGATTATTCCCTTTTGATATAAAAAAGTATTTTATTACTTAATCAAATCTTTACCTGACATTTCAGCAGGCTGAGGCATTCCCATGATGTGCAGAATAGAAGGAGCAACATCAGCAAGTACACCGTTTTCTACTTTAGCACCCTTGTTTGCAGTTACATAAACAAACGGAACCGGATTCAAAGAGTGTGCTGTATTTGGAGTTCCATCTTCATTCAGTGCATGGTCTGCATTACCGTGGTCAGCAATGATGATAACTTCATAATCATTAGCTTTGGCAGCTTCTACAGTATCTTTTACGCAGTCGTCAATAGCTTTTACTGCTTTTTCGATAGCTTCATAAATACCAGTATGTCCTACCATATCACCGTTAGCATAGTTTACTACGATGAAATCGTACTTCTGAGTATTGATAGCTTCAACCAGTTTATCTTTCACTTCGTAAGCACTCATTTCAGGTTTCAAGTCGTAAGTAGCAACTTTCGGGCTCGGAACCAAGATACGATCTTCGTTATCGTACGGAGTTTCACGTCCACCGTTGAAGAAGAATGTTACGTGAGCATATTTTTCTGTTTCAGCAATGTGAAGCTGAGTCTTTCCATTGGCAGCCAGATATTCGCCCAATGTATTCTGTACATTTTCCTTATCGAACAGGATATGAACACCCTTGAAAGATGCATCATACGGAGTCATACAGTAATACTGCAATCCCGGAATAGTCTTCATACCTGCTTCAGGCATATCCTGCTGAGTCAATACAATAGTCAATTCCTTTGCACGGTCGTTACGATAGTTGAAGAAGATAACTACATCACCTTCCTTGATAGTACCATCGAAGTTTGCATTAACGATAGGTTTGATAAATTCATCAGTTACACCTTCGTCGTAAGATTCCTGCATAGCCTGAACCATATCAGTAGCTTTCTTTCCAATACCGTTTACCAACAGGTCGTAAGCTTCTTTTACACGTTCCCAACGTTTGTCACGGTCCATTGCATAGAAACGACCAACAATAGAAGCAATCTTACCAGCAGACTGTGCACAATGAGCTGTCAGTTCTTCGATAAATCCTTTACCACTCTTCGGGTCTGTATCACGACCATCCATGAAGCAGTGGATAAATGTATTTTCCAGTCCGTATTCTTTAGCAATGTCGCACAATTTGAACAAGTGATCCAATGAAGAGTGTACACCACCATTTGAAGTCAATCCCATGAAATGGATATTCTTTCCATGTTCCTTAGCATATGAGAAGGCTGAAACAACTTCTTTGTTTTGCATGATGCTACCGTCGGCACAAGCACGATTGATCTTCACCAAGTCCTGATAAACGATACGTCCTGCACCGATGTTCAAGTGACCTACTTCAGAGTTACCCATCTGGCCATCAGGCAAACCAACATTTTCACCGCTAGCCTGCAACTGTGAATGAGGATATTCTGCCAGCAAACTGTCCCAATACGGAGTAGGAGTGTTAAAGATCACATCATCTTTCTTGTGGTCGCCACATCCCCAACCATCAAGAATCATTAAAAGAGCTTTCTTAGCCATAATATTATTTTGTTTAAAAGTTGATATATCGAGTGTATGCTTTACAACATGCAAAAATACAAAATATCCCTCGTATTAAGCATAAGTTTTCACTCTTTTTATGTATCATCCCAACTGAATATATCCCCTGATAAACAGAACCGTCAATAAAAACAAATCCCCCTTTCTATCTTCACACAGACTGAGAGGGGGAATAATCAAAATAAAAAACAGGTATTTCTACAATTCTACTTCCTGTATAAAGATTTCATCAAATCGATTCTTTACTTCAATTTTATTTTTTTGCTTGTTTAGAAGGACATGCCCGGAATAAATGACGGGTATGATAGCCAGTACGCTTGCCCTTCTTCATTGTCAGATAGTCCTGGTCTTCGTCATCGAACTGCTGCATGGCTCCTTTCAACAACCCGTCTTCATACCAGTTGACGGTATAAGCCATATCCCAATCCCAAATATTGGCAACAACATATTGTTTCTGAGTTTCAAATTCGCCAGGCTTATATACACGGAACTGGTAGTCGGTCGGACGTCCGGTTGCCTTATAACGCCATTTCACATCATTCCCTTTGACCGTCACCACCAGATAACCATTAGGAGCACCGCAACGATTCACATCACCTGCCCACCAGGCTCCACAAGCTGCCCCGATGTTATGCTCATATATACCGGCAGCCGGAAGCGAGTTTTCATAAAAATGTGTATGACCCGAAAAGATATGAACCTTATAAGACCGTAAAATACGGAACAATGCATTGGCATTACGCACATTGTCGCCCCCTTTTACCGTTGTATTCGCTACCGGAGCATGAATATTCAAAAAGACAGTTGTTCCTTCTGGTACATAACTTAAATCTTTTTTCAACCATTCAAGCTGCTCTTCGGTAAAACGTTCTACATACTTTTTCTTTCCTCCGTAATCTGTACTCTTCATTGCTATGACGTGTACCTTACCTATATTGAAAGAATAATTTGTTGGCCCGAATATCTCATAATAGTTCTTCTCTCCATATCCGTTTCCAGGATCTGCCGTACGTTCCATATCCGAATACAGTAAATTGAAATCATGGTTACCCATAACCTGAAACATAGTCAATCCCAAGTTGGATACAATTTTCCGGTAAGGAGCATACAAATCCATAGCATCCCATACCAGATCGCCCAATCCCATACCTACAACTTCTAAAGATTTCAGAGAATCGGCAGTATGAATCAAATCGGGAACGGTTTCTTTACGGAATCTATCCAACTGTGCTTCATTTTTAGCCTGAGGATCTGAAATAGGAATAAATACAAAATCATCGGTCTGTTTACTACGTTTCTGAAGAATAAAATCACAACGATTCTCCACTTTTGAAGTATCCTGATAGTGATAAAAGCCATCAGCCACTCCTTCCTTCTCGGGAAGAACATAATCAGCAGGAGTAGAAATATAAACCATTGGCTGACGGAACGGATCAGTATCCAACATATATATACCTTGTCTATCAGTAGCTGTCACATGCTTTCCATCTGTTACAACGACTCCTGCAATCGGATTGCCTTGAGTATCTTTCACAGTACCTGTTACCACCGCCTTATTTCCGGCAGCTTGCATCGTAATGTGGCAAAGCAGAGCCGCTATACCCAACCATTGTCTATACATTTTTTTCATATACTTACATCTGATTTATTGTTTGGGCAAAATAACGGAAACCATTTTAAGAATATACGACAATACGTTTAATATAGGACGACAAAGGTGTTTCACCTCTATTACATCACTACAAATTATTAACAGCCTGTTGATAACTTCAGAGTTTTCAACAGGCTGTTAATAAATACTGGTTAATATAACCGTTTCTCTTTTTAAAAATCAAAGGAGAGTTGTCCGTCTCCCAGTAAATTATATGTCATCCGGTGGTAAGGAGTGGTCCCATAACGGGCAATTGCTTCCCGATGCTTTTTTGTCGGATAACCTTTATTCTTCTGCCAGTCATATAAAGGATACTCTTCTGCAAGCCGGTTCATATAGTCGTCACGATAAGTTTTTGCCAAAATAGAAGCAGCCGCAATCGACAGATACTTACCATCTCCCTTAACTACAGTCGTGTGAGGAAGATCCTCGTATTTATTGAATCGGTTTCCGTCAATCAGCAAATGTTGCGGACGTACCTTCAACTGGTCTATCGCACGATGCATTGCCAGAAAAGAAGCATTCAGAATGTTTATTTTATCGATTTCCTGAGGTGTCACTACCCCTACAGCCCATGCTATTGCATCCCTTTCTATCACTTCCCGAAGTGCATATCGCTGATGCTCTGTAAGCTTTTTGGAATCGTTCAGCTGCTGGTTCTCATAATCGGAAGGCAGGATTACTGCTGCCGCATACACGGCTCCAGCCAGACAACCACGTCCGGCTTCATCACATCCGGCTTCAATCAGGTCTTTATGCAAATAAGGCAATAACATATACGTCGTTTTATTTTCGGGGTGCAAAGGTACGGCTTTTTGAAGGAATTACGTATCTATTTTATTTCTAAGTTATCAATAACTTATCTACTATGATTGTTAATATTCTGTTTTTCATATCTTTTTTTTATGATTATAAGAGTTTTTATAACTTTGTAAAAATCAAAAAACAAAAATGAAAAACATCAGCTTTTATATAATAGGATTATTGTTCCTTTTTCTCCCCCAATTCATCCATGCCCAGACAACAGATACTGATGTCAACAGTTTCTTAGACAAGGCTGAGAAAGAATTGTATACGAATCCGCAACAAGCGGCATATTATGCAACAAAGGCACGAGCAATGGCAACCTCATCTTCTCAACAATCACAAGCACTCTATATTTATGCACAAGCTGAAAAATTACTTGGAGATTTCGACGGATGTATTCAAGCTTTATACGAAGCAGACGCATTAGTTTCCAAAAATGAGAATGACTTGAAAGGGCATATCTATAATTTAATGAGTGTAGGATACTGCAACTTGGGAGATTATACTAAAGCAATCAATCTAAGCGATAAAGCCATTTCACTGTTTAAAACGGAAAACGATTCCCTTAATTTAGCTTTATGCTATAACAACCGTGGTATCATACATACCTATATTAATGAATTTCAACAAGCGGAACGTTTCTTAAAACAAGCATTGGCCATTAACCGATCCTCAAAGAATCTTAAAAGCATAGCCAGTAATCTAAACAATTTATGTTTGTTCGAAGGTAATATAGAAGAACAGCTGGAATGGATAAATGAAGCAATCATTATCAACAAACACCTGAATGCGACATGGTCATTGGGAGAAAACTATAATAATCTAGGAAAACTTTATTATTATGCTCATAAATATCCACAAGCTATTGCTGCACTAGAGAAAGCCTATCAACTGGCCTTAAATATAGGAGCCAAAGGAGTTATATGTGACAATTACGAATATTCGGCATTAGTATATAGTGCCATAGGTGACTATCGGACTGCTTATGAAAAACAAACTTCACTGTATGCTTTAAGTAAAGAAATACAAAGTGAAAACAAACTTCGCACCGTAGAACAGCGCATTGCGCAGGAAAAGCTCCTGGCGCAACAGCAAAAAGAAGAGTTACAGCAACAAGAGTATAAAATCAGATTACTCCGACGCAATATCGTCACAATTCTGACTGTTGCTGCATTAGTGGCCATAATCGGTTTTCTACTACACCAGCGATTTAAACGTAAAAAGAAAATCCAGCTGCTTAATGCCCAATACCGAATAGAACAATCTGAACATGAAATAGCCAAACTCAAAATGCAAAAACAAAAGGCAGAGTTGGAAAATGTACAACATGCACTTGAAACCAGCAAACAAGAAACAACAAACTTTGCTGTATTCTTGCAAAGTCGTAATGAACTTCTGGACAAGATACAAGAGCAGGTGCGCCAAGGTTATCGGATGGAAAAGCAAGAATTAATCCCTCACCTAAAAAAGATCAATGCATTTATCAGCCAATATCAAGCCACCAACAAGAACAACAGCATGACACTACAGACAATAGACGAAAAAATGAAAGAATTTCTTGCTCACCTTACCGAACGCCATCCTAATTTGACGCAGGGAGAAAAGCATTTGGCAAGTCTATTACGTGTCAATTTGTCGACCAAAGAAATAGCTATGCTAACAGGAAACACACCAAAGACTATCAACATGAATCGTTATCGACTGCGTAAGGCATTAGGCTTATCCTCCGAAGAAGATCTTATCGCTTATATCCAGTCTATCTAAGTAAATCTCAAAATAAACTTATCTGATAAAAATCCCGGCAATAGTTACACAATAACCATTGCCGGGATTTTTACATTCTTAAACAAATTAAAACAACAGGAAGAGTAATCTGAACAGCAAGAAAAAGGATGTTTCTACGACTATTTTCCGTGACAATATCAAAATGCTCTTTTGTAGATATACAAGTAAAGCATATATTATTAATAATCAATACATTAGAATAACACGAGTAGACATAAAACAAGCGTAAAAATCCCTTATGTAGATACTTTGTAACAACAAAACATATTCACTTCAATGGCATTTTGAATATATTTGGATATCGAAAAAATCAGTTGACTAACCTTAACATAAACAAAAAACACAAATGAAAAAAGATGTTGTATCTAAAGTATGGCAGTTAATATTTCTGCTAGCTTTATCAATTCCGATGTCAGGATTTGCACAAGCAATCCAAGTGAAAGGAACGGTACTCGATGCATCAGGCATGACAGTTATCGGTGCCAGCGTATTAGAAAAAGGAACAACCAATGGAGTCATCACCGACATGGATGGTAACTTTGAATTAAGCGTGTCTCCTAAAGGTACTCTTGTTATTTCTTATGTAGGTTTCCAAACTCAGGAAATCGCAGTAAACAATCAACGCAATTTTAAAATTACACTTAAAGAAGATACAGAAGTTTTAGACGAAGTAGTCGTAGTAGGTTATGGTACAATGAAGAAAAGCGACATGACCGGAGCTATTTCATCAGTAGATGTTGACGAACTGACTAAGCGTACGACTACCAATCCGGCAGAAGCGCTGCAGGGAAAGATTGCCGGAGTCAATATCATGAAGTCGGGAGGTAATGCAGGAGCTGGAGTTTCTGTTAAGATTCGTGGTGTCAAATCATTCGGCGATAATGAACCTCTCTACATTATTGATGGATTCCCCGGTGATATCAACAGTGTAAACCCTGTCGATATTCAATCTATGGAAGTACTGAAAGACGGTGCAGCAGCTGCCATCTATGGTTCTGTAGCAGCAAACGGTGTAGTCATTATCACAACCAAGAACGGTAAAAAAGGTGAAACACACATTGATTTCAACACTTATCTGAGTATGACTACCGTAGCCAAACGTATGGAGTTCTTAAACGCAGAACAATATAAGTCTACTATCAAACAAATGTATATCAATGCAGGACGTGAAGACGAAATTCCTGCTTACTGTACAACCGACACAGGTGTAGACACTAACTGGCAAGACGAAATGATGCGCAACGGTCTTTCACAAAACTACATGTTCAGTGTACGTGGAGGTGGAGAAACAGCTCAATACTCTGTATCATATAATCATGCTGACGATAAAGGTATCTTCCTCGGAAACGATTTCCGTCAGGATAATGCGCGTATGAAACTCCACATGAGTAAATACATCTTTGATCTGGATGCTAACTTAGGCTTCCGCTATACAAAAAGTCATCAGCCGACTTATTCATTGAAAGAAGTCTACAACATTTCACCGCTTGTTCCGGTATACGATGAAAATGAAAAATATGGTTTCGGACTGACAGCCTCTCAGGGATTACCTTCGAACAATAACCCGATGGCAGACTATTACTATCAGGATGAAACAGAAAAAACATTCAGCACTACCGCAAATGTTTCTCTAGGTATTAAAATCACTTCATGGTTGAATTTCAAAACCAGCTACGCTTATCGTGGTAAACATTACCGTTACACTTTACATTATCCTGATTACATTTCAAATGCACAGCAAACACACTTATATCCTTACAACAGTGAATCTACTTATTATTGGGAAGAACAGACTATAGACAACATTTTAAACTTCAACAAGGAATTTGGCAAACACAGCCTGAACGCCATGATAGGTTCTTCTATCACTTCTACAAAAAATACTTCAAATGGTGTTGCAGTAGAAGGATTTGCAACCAGATATACAGTAGATAAAAACGGTAATTTGGTCAGCACCAACGAACCTTCAGGATTCCTGGATCCTAGTTTCGACACGATCGATGCAGGAAAAGGTGGTACATATACAGGAGAAGGAACAAAATACGAATATAACCGTGCCTCTTTCTTCGGACGTATCAACTATAACTTTGACAATCGCTATCTGATTCAGGCAACCATGCGTTACGACGGTTCTTCAAAATTCGGAAAGAACAACCGTTGGGGATGTTTCCCATCTATAGCATTAGGCTGGCGCATCAGTGAAGAAAAATTCTTCCCGAAGAATACATTTATCAATAACTTGAAGTTCCGCGTCAGCTGGGGACGTCTGGGTAATGAAAATGCATTAGGATATTACGATTTCCAGGCATTGATATCTTCTTACAATACTTATTACGGAGGTTACGTACAAGGTAGTGGAAGCAACCCATGGGCAGGTGCTGTTGCATGGAACATGGAGCGTAACGACTTGAAATGGGAAACAACAGATACCAAGAATATCGGATTCGACTACGCTATGTTCAATAACCGTCTGACTGGTAGCATCAACTACTATATCAACCAGACTGAAGATTTGCTGATTACCAAAAAACTTTCTCCGTCTGCCGGATATCAAAATCCGATTTTAAATGTCGGCAAAATCAGAAACAGAGGATTCGAATTAGAATTGAACTGGAACGACCGCATTAAAGACTTTGAATATGGCATCGGATTCAACCTCAGTACAACTCATAATGAAGTAATCAGCCTTGCAGATAAAGGTCAGGCTCTTTACTGTACAGGTCTGGTATATGGAACCGACTATACACCTGCTTATGCAACAGAAGGTAAGCCTATCAGTGCCTTCTACTTATATCGCACAGACGGTATTTTCCAGAGTGATGCTGAGGCAGCTGCATATGTAAATGCCAATGGTGAAAGACTTCAACCTAATGCTAAAGCCGGTGATATCCGTTTCAAGGATATCAATGGTGATGGAGTATTGGACGAAAACGACCGTGAATATTGTGGAACCGGTATTCCTAAAGTAGAAGCCAACCTGAACCTGACCGCAGGTTATAAAGGATTTGACCTGAGCCTTTTATTTGGAAGCGCATGGGGACATAAGCTGTTCAACGGTAACCGATATTTCTACGAAAGCATGCAGACACCGGGACAAATGCTGACCAGCGTGTTAGATGCATGGACACCGACAAATACGGATACAGACATGCCTCGTGCCGTATTGAACGATCCTAACAGAAACGCACGTGAATCTGACCGTTTCCTCGAAAACGGAAACTTTGTCCGCTTGCGTCAGGCTCAGCTCGGATATACCTTGCCGACAAATATCCTGAAGAAGGCATATATCGAAAAATTACGTTTCTATATCAGCGGTGAAAATCTGTTTACTATCACGAAGTATTCTGGAACAGATCCTGAATTCTCAAGAAGCAGTCCTCTGGATACAGGTATTGACAGTTACATTTTCCCATTTACCCGTTCATTTACAGTAGGAGCGCAATTAACATTCTAATACATACAAACTCAGCATTAAGAATATGAAAAAGATATTTATTTAGCAAGTATAATATGCCTCGCCCTGTCATCTACTTCATGCGAGGACTTCCTGACCGTAGAGTCACCGGACGAACTGACAACAGACAATTACTGGAGAAATGAACAGGATGCACAAGCTGGACTGGCAGCAGCCTATTCACAACTCTATCATGGTGATACATATGCAACTAGTGAAGTGCGATGGCCAACCGAAGAATACCGTGCAGACATTGTCAATTTAGGTAGTGATGCCGGTAACTACGACCAGTGGGTAGCACTTTATTATTTCAACTATACCAATGGTAATACTCAGTTCTCTTATTATTATCAGGATTTATACAGAGGAATCAACTTTGCCAACCAGGTATTAGCCAATGTTCCGAATATCCCGAATCTGGATGAGAACAAGCGTAACGAACTTCTTAACGAAGCACATTTTCTGAGAGGATATTATCATATGATGTTATTGCTCAACTGGGAAAAAATCATCATCCGCAACGAATACATTAAAGAGTCTTCTCAATTGAACCGTCCGTTATCCGAACGTACAGCCTGCTGGGATTTCATTCTGGAAGAACTGGAAAACTACGCAGCCCAACTGCCGGAAAGCCGGAACGAAAATGAATTAGGACGTGCTACCAGCGGTACTGCTTATGCTTATATCGGTTTTGCCTATCTGACTCGTGCATACGAAGAACCTGAAAAGAAAAGCACTTATCTGGACAAAGCTCTTACAGCGCTGAACAATGTAAAAGGATATTCACTCGTAAGCGGAGAAAACCTGATAGGAATGTTTAACGGAACAAACAAAAACTGTTCTGAATCTATATTCGAAGTACAGTACAGCAAGAGCGAAGCAAATGGTTCTGTACACTATTCTTACCTGAACCAATGGATTGGTGCGAAAGAGTTGAACGGATATGATGAAATTCTGCCTAGCAACATGCTGATGGAAGAATATATGAAAGGAGGTAAGTTGAACGACGGACGCTATGACGAACGTCTGTACAACACAATCTACTTCCAGTGCGACTACTTCAACGACGGAACAGGAAGAGTTATGGGAAAAGAATATGACGAATTGTTTGGAGGTGAGAATAAACCGGTATTCCGTAGATTTACCTCTCCGACACTTGAAGAGATGCAAGAAGCATGCGCTATAAACATTCCATTGATGCGCCATGTGAATGTATTGCTCATGAAAGCTGAAGTATTAAACGAACAAAACCATCCAGAACAGGCTATTCCTATTATCAATGAAATTAGAAGTGTACATGGTAATATGCCTCCGATGGAAGGTACAACCCAGCAAGAGGTACGCGATCAGATAGAACATGAACGCATTCTTGAATTCCCATTGGAAAGTTACCGCTGGTATGATTTACGCCGGTGGGGAAAGACAGCGTCTGCATTACAAAAGGCAGGCCGCACAGGATTCGATGAAAGCAAGTTGTTCTACCCAATACCTAAATGGGAGATTGATGCAAATCCTGAAGTAAAATAAAGAAATCTTCCGGTTCGGAAGATGTTGCTCTTCCGAACCCTTTTCTTTACTTTTGCCCACAAAAAAGATTACAAAAAAAGAATATGTTTACTGTTATCGGATTAATGTTAGGAGGTATGGCAATAGGTTTCCTGCTCCGTCGCCAAGAATTTTCGTGGATAAATAAAGTCATAACATCACTAATCTGGGTACTCCTTTTTTTATTAGGAGTAGAAGTAGGAGGAAATCGCCAGATAGTAGAAGGACTTGCAACTTTAGGAGTAGAAGCCTTTACCATTACGCTGGCATGCGTATTGGGAAGTTGTATCTTCGCTTGGGGACTATGGTATCTCCTGTATAAAAAGAAAGGAGGAAAAGCATGAAAGGCAGTTTGATCATTGTCGGATTTTTTGTTCTTGGAACATTATGCGGGGCTTTTCATCTCATCCCTTTCGACGTAGCACAAAGCAATATCAGCTTCTATGCCTTATGTGCATTGATGTTCAGTGTAGGCCTAAGTATCGGAAACGATCCACAGACCTTGAGAAATTTCCGTTCGCTGAATCCAAGACTGATCTTCCTGCCTGTTGCTACTATACTGGGAACCATATCGGCAGCTGCACTGGTGAGCCTCATTCTTCCCCACCGGAGTGCCGCCGACTGTATGGCAGTTGGTTCGGGCTTTGGTTATTATTCACTATCCAGCATCTTCATTACGCAATATAAAGGACCGGAGCTAGGAACCATTGCTTTACTTTCTAACATAACCCGTGAAATAATTACTTTGTTGTGTGCCCCTCTACTGGTTCGGTGGTTCGGAAATCTGGCACCGATATCAGCAGGAGGAGCTACGACAATGGATACTACCCTGCCTATTATAACCCGTTATGCAGGTCAGCAATTTGTCGTAGTTTCCATTTTTCACGGATTCGTAACCGATTTTAGTGTACCATTTCTTGTCACCTTCTTTTGTTCCATCTAAGAAAAATACCAAATTCTATGAAGAAGCACTTTTTTTATCTAACATACATGTTTGCCCTTGCAGCTACATTGCCGGCCAATGCCGACAATGTGCCCTGGCAAAACCCACAGATAAACGAAATAAACCGTGAAGCAATGCATGCACACTTCATTCCATTCATCAATGAAGATGCAGCATTGGCACAGCAGGCATTACCTGACTTACAACGTTTCGAAATAAATTCAAAGACCGAACGACGTGTTTCACTTAACGGCACTTGGAAATTTCTTTTCTCCAAGAATAACGATGCTTGTCCTGCCGATTTTCATAAACCGGGATACAGCACACGCAAATGGAAAAACATAGAAGTACCAGGCAGTTGGGAACTTCAAGGATTTGATGCCCCCATTTATACCGACGTATCTTATCCATTCCCTTGCAATCCACCGTATGTACCAGCAGACTATAATCCGGTAGGAGCTTATGTCCGTGAATTCACAGTACCCGAAGACTGGGACGGAATGGATATCTTCCTCGACTTCGAAGGGGTAGAATCTGCATATTATTGCTGGGTAAACGGAGAACTTGCCGGATACAGCGAAGACAGCCGTCTGCCGGCTCACTTTAATGTAACCAAGTTATTAAAAAAAGGGAAAAACAAGCTGGCTGTCAAGGTATTCAGATACAGTGACGGATCTTACATGGAAGATCAGGACTACTGGAAATATAGCGGAATAGAACGAGATGTCTATTTGTATGCGCGTCCACAAAGCCGAGTAAAAGACTTCAAACTCACGGCCGAACTGATCAATCAATATAAAGACGGTGATTTTGATGTAAATATCACACTGAATCAGCCTCAGCAAGGTCAGCGTGTAGAGTTCAAATTACTGGATGCAAAAGGTAATGCTCTTTACACTCAGGATAAAGAAATAAAAAACAACACCGACACATTATTGTCTGGCAAAAAACTACTTAAGGATGCTCTGGCATGGACAGCCGAAACACCTAATCTTTACACACTGGTTGTCAACACATTCGACCAGCAAGGAAAACCGATGGAATCATTTGCACATCCATTCGGATTCCGCACTGTAGAAATGAAAAACGGACAACAACTTATTAATGGTGTACCCGTATTGTTCAAAGGAGTAAACCGACACGAACACGATCCATATAAAGGACGCTCCATCGATGTCGCAAGTATGTTGACGGATATCCGGCTGATGAAGCAATTCAACATAAACGCTGTACGTAACTGCCATTATCCAGACCACTACCAATGGTATGCATTGTGCGACAAGTACGGACTATATCTGGTTGGCGAAGCAAATATCGAGAGCCATGGAATGATGAGTCACAAAGATGGAACACTTGCCAATTATCCGGAATGGGAACCTGCATTCATGCAACGCATGAGCCGTATGGTTATGCGCGACCGCAACTGTACAGCTATTGTTACATGGTCATTAGGTAACGAATCAGGTTATGGTAAACATTTCGAAACAATATACGACTGGACCAAGAAAACAGATCCTACCCGTCCGGTACAATACGAAGGTGGAGGTTACGAAGCTAAATCGGATATTTATTGCCCGATGTATCCCCGCATCTGGTCGCTCCGTCGTCACATTAATCAGCGCGATGCACGCCCGATGATTATGTGCGAATATGCTCATGCAATGGGAAACAGTGTCGGCAACCTGCAAGATTATTGGGATTTAATCTATAAGTACGACCAGTTACAAGGTGGATTTATCTGGGACTGGGTAGACCAGACATTTGCAAAGAAAGACGAAAAAGGGAAAGATATCTGGGCGTATGGAGGAGATATGGGCTATGTAGGAGTACACAACGACTCCAACTTCTGTGCCAATGGACTGATTGCAGCCGACCGTTCTTTACATCCGCATATTTATGAAGTGAAGAAGGTATATCAGTACATTCACTTCCGTCCTGTAGCCTTTACTGCCAATCGGATTAATATCACTAACTGGCATGATTTCATCGACCTATCCGGTTATCAGTTGCGCTGGACAATAGAAGCTGACGGTAAAAGCATTCAGCAGGGAGTAATGGATTTTCCACAGATACCGGCACGACAAAGCCGGGAGATCGTACTTCCTATGCAGACTATTGCCGCAAGTGAAAAAGAATATTTCTTGAAACTGGAAGCAATTACCCGCCAGGATGCTCCTATGATTCCGGCAGGACATATAGCTGCAATGGAACAGTGGCAACTGCCTGTAGAGCAAATAGCTCAAAACATAGAGCCAATTGACGGTTCACTAAGATCTGAACGTACTCCGGAAAGCATCAGTCTGAGTGGAACTAACTTCCGTATCAGCTTCTCCACAGCCGACGGAGAAATGACGGCTTTAGAATATAACGGAAAGAATCTCATAAAAGAAGGTCTGCAAGCTAACTTCTGGCGTGGATTGACAGATAATGACGTAGCCAATGGCACTCCCGAACGTTGCAGAATCTGGAAAGAAGCAGGTAAGGATGCGAAACTGAAAGACTTGAAATTAAATGAAAGGAGCGACAAACGTCAGGCCATTGTCACTGCTACATACCGCATGGAAAAGCAAGATGCCGACCTTAATATTAATTATATAATCCGCCCTGACGGTGCAGTGAAAGTTACCATGTCATTTATCCCTGGTCAAAAACAATTACCAGAAATGCCTCGTCTGGGTATGCGTATGATTTTGCCTGCCGATTATGAAATGATGACATGGCTCGGACGCGGTCCACATGAAAACTATGCCGACCGTAAGAACAGTGCTGCAATAGGTGTCTACACTGCTAGCGTATGGGAACAGTATCATCCGTACGTACGTGCACAGGAAACAGCAAACAAATGTGATGTACGCTGGGTAGCATTACGTAGCCAGTCAGGAGAAGGTCTGCTTGTCACCGGAGAAGAACCTTTGAGTATCAGTGCATGGAACTTCCCACTTGAAGACATCGGCTATCGCCCATTCAGCGTAGAGCGTCATCATGGAGGAAGCATAGAAAAACAAGATCTGGTATGGCTGAACATCGATCACATGCAAATGGGAGTAGGTGGCGATAATACTTGGGGAGCACAGGTACATCCTGAATATACAATAACTCCTCATGCATGGCAGTACAGCTTCACCATTCAACCTCTGAATAAAGAAATGGATGCAGCCTCACAGGCTCATAAGAGATTCTTCTAAAAGAAGCGTTTTTGGTTTACATACTTAAAAACATCAATCAACAATGAAAAAAATACAATAAAGGTTTTGCTTCTGGGACTGGCTGCCGGCATTTCAGCCTGCACCACAGGTTCCCGACAGAATATGGCTCAGGAAAGAAACCGATATGAATTCAGCAATATCCTGAATATTGCGCTGACACCCGATTCAACCGTTCATCGCGCAGGATGTTTTACCGATGCAGGTTCGTGGATGGGATTTACCATACCGCAACAAGATAAATGGGTAAACGGATTTTGCGGTCCGTTCAGCATTGACAACCGGATATGGTTTGCCCAATCGATCGTGGAAGCCAGTCTTATAGGAGAAACAACAGCAATGACTCCCGACTCGGCATCTTACTTTCCAGGTGAAGTATATATCTCCTCATCCTCCGGAACAGAAAGTATCAGCCAGCGAATGAATTTCATCAATGCTTCTACAGCTCTACTGCAAATAGAGAGTAACAGTGGAAAAGGACTTTGCTTCACAGCCAGACAATGGAATAATAATGTACATCTGGAAGCTGAACGCAACATCGTTACAGCACGTCACTCCAACGGAGAGATTGTAACGTTAACGTTCGATTCTGACATCACGTTGACATGCGACGGGAAAAATTATGTTGCACAGACTGAACCCGGATGTAAGAAAACTGATATTGCCATTTCGTTCTTCGCTTCCGAAAAAGAACTTCCAGTAAGCGAACAACGCATACAAGCTCTGCTGAACAATCCTTCACAAGAGCTGAAGGCAAATGCAGACCGATGGAACGGATATTTACAAAAGATTCTACGCAACGACATGAAGCCTGAGTACGACCGTATTGCCGTAAAGTCTGCTGTGACACTGATTTCCAACTGGCGTACACACCGCGAAGGATTGTTGCATGAAGGAGTTATTCCCAGCCATGCGGTAGGCTATTTCGTCGGATTCTGGGCCTGGGACAGCTGGCGTTTCTCAGCAGCTCTGGCAAGCTTTGCTCCCGAACTGGCGAAAAACAATATTCGCGCCATGTTCGACTACCAGTTGCCCGACGGTATGATTATCGACTGTATCTATACCAATTCGGCAGATAATAATGCCCGCGACAGTAAGCCACCTTTGGTTTGCTGGGCTGTAGATGAAATATTTACTCACACCCAAGATACCACCTTCGTAAAAGAGATGTATCCGCAACTGCTTGCCTATTACAAATGGTGGTATGCAAAACGCGACCACAACCGTAACGGCATCTGTGAGTTTGGTTCTACCGACGGCACCCTGGAAGCTGCCGCATGGGAAAGTGGTATGGACAATGCCATTCGCTTCGACAACACAAAGATGCTGAAAAATGCAGACGATGCATGGAGTATGGATCAGGAAAGTGTGGACCTGAATGCATATCTTGCCTACGAATGTAAGTTACTGAAGAAATTTGCTTCGTTGATCGGCATTAACTTTGATGGTCCCGACTACAGCGATAAAATCGCCGATTATTTCTTCGATGAAAAAATCGGATGGTTCTGTGACCGCCGGTTGAGTGATGGCAGCTTCATTGAAGAACCTGGATGCGAAGGATATACTCCGTTCTGGGTACAAATAGCCAGCAAGAAGCAAATGGATAAAGCCATTACACTGCTAACTGATACAACTAAGTTTTCAACTTATATCCCCTTCCCTACGGCTGCTGCCGATAATCCGAAATGTGATCCGAACGGATATTGGAGAGGTCCGATATGGCTCGACCAGACTTATCAGGCTATCAAGGGATTGCGTAACTATGGCTACGGAAAACTTGCAGATCAATATACGGAGCAAGTATTCGAACGCTGCCAAGGGCTGAAAGAAGATGCTCCTATACATGAAAACTATGGCACACACAACGGAGAGCGCCTCCAGGCTCCTCACTTCAGCTGGAGCTCGTCACATCTGCTGATGATGTACGAAGATTACGGAAAATAACATAACTCTTCATCTTACTTCAACAAGGGAAGGCTACTTTGTCTATCGGGTAGTCTTCCCTATTTTTTTACACCCATATAAATCACTCATTTCTCCTATTTTATTTATTTAACTATAAAAATTAGTTTATAAACTATATATTTTAGTTATTTGCAAAAAACAAGAGAAATATATGAAAAGACTCACTGCAAAAGAAGAAGAAATTATGGGTTTCTTTTGGACGAAAGGCCCTTTATTTGTAAAAGAACTGCTGGCTTTTTATGACGATCCTAAACCGCACTTCAATACCCTTTCCACCATTGTACGTGGATTAGAAGAAAAAGGTTATCTCTCGCACGAAGCATTCGGGAATACATATCGCTATTTCGCCACAGTAACAGAAGACAGCTTCCGTACCCGGACGTTGAAGAGTGTCATCAGTAAGTACTTTAATAATTCTTTTTTGGGAGCTGTATCGTCACTCGTAAAAGAAGAGGATATTTCCATCGAAGAACTAAAGGAACTGATACGGCAGGTGGAAGAAGGAGAAAACGAAAAGAAACAATAAACAATTCTGGATTATGGGAGCATTTTTTGTCTACATACTGAAATCATCGCTCTGTCTGGCTGTATTTTACCTGTTCTACCGGTTACTGTTAAGCAAGGAAACATTTCACCGCTGCAACCGGATAGCCTTACTGAGTATCATACTGCTTTCGTACATACTACCTCTGGCAACAATCACAACCAGTCAGCATACTATGGTCAGTACAGCTGTAACAACTGTAGAAGACTTGCTGATAATGTATGAGCAGCATGCGGTTCCCAATCAAGGATTACAGCCGGAATATGGTTTTCCCTGGCAAGAAATATTAATAATCTGTTATGTGGCAGGAGCTATATTTTTCATTCTTTGCCACCTCTGGTCGTTAGGGCGCATGCTCTATTTCATCCGTCACAATCAGCGCAAGCAACTCCCCGATGGAACGCTTCTGATAATTCACTCATGCAACTTTGCCCCTTTTAGCTGGATGAAATATATTGTTATTTCACAGGCCGACCTTAAAGAGAACGGACATGACATTCTGCTACATGAACAGGCACATATCCGTAATCATCACTCGTGGGATCTGCTGCTGGTTGAGGTTTGTAGCTGGCTACAATGGTTCAACCCCGCTATATGGCTACTCAAACAAGAACTGCAAAATATTCACGAATATGAAGCCGACGAAGAAGTCCTTCGTCAAGGAATCGATGCCAGACAATATCAAATGCTATTAATAAAAAAAGCCGTTGGCGCAAGGCTCTACTCTATTGCCAACAGCTTTAATCACAGTTCACTTAAAAAACGTATTACTATGATGATTCGAAAAAAAATCCAATCCGTGGGCACGAGTCAAGTACTTGTATGTACTTCCACTGGCAACTGTTGCAGTTACCGTTTTTGCCCGTCCCGAAGTATCTCAACCATTAGAAAAGATTTCAAATGTCAAAGTTAGTGATTTATCGGATGCTATGAAAACGTATACCGACAAAAATCAACAAAACAATCAGTCTGCTCCGGATACAAAAATACGTCTGAGCATGAAAGTCGTAGACGAAACCGGACAGCCAGTACCACAAGCTACAGTAGTCATCACCAATACATCCAATGGTACACTTACAGACGATGACGGACATTTTTCACTGGAGGTAGGCGAAGATCAGAGTTTATGGATTTCGTATGTGGGTATGGAGTCGAAAAACATATCGGTAAAAGACTGTATCAAGCAGACGGATAAAACAATTCGACTAACAAGTGCTACCAATGAATTAGATCTGACAGTTTCTCCTTCTGCACCTAAACCTGCCGTACAGAATGGAGAAACATTTACTGTAGTAGAACAAATGCCGGAATATCCTGGGGGAATGAAAGCATTGATGGGTTATCTCGCAGAAAACATACAATATCCGGCAGAATGTCAGAGAGCAGGCATTCAGGGAAGGGTTATTGTCCAGTTTGTAGTAAAGGCAGACGGCTCACTCGACAACTTCGAAATAAAGCGTTCTGTAAATCCGTTATTAGATGCAGAAGCTTTAAGAGTTATAAAAACTACCCCTAAATGGAAACCCGGAACCCAACATGGAAAGCCTGTTGACGTAAAATTTACTATTCCGGTTACTTTCTCACTTCCTGACAAACAGAAAGAACATACACCAACAGGAAACATATCTGACAGCTCGCTTACATTAAAGAAAACACTCTTTATCATTGATGGTAAAGAAGTTGAGCCAAAAGCTCTGAATGAAATAAATCCCGACCAGATCAGCTCCATAAATGTTATTAAGGATGGAACGGGCATAACCATATTCGGCCCCAAAGCTCGTGATGGGGTAATACTGATAACGACAAAAAGATCTTCTACAACTTCTCAAGGCGAGTCGCTGGTTACAGGCCGTGTTACAGACGCTGCCGGAAACCCAGTTTCGGGAGCATGTATTACCATAAAAGGTACTACAACACAAACTACATCCGACAACGAAGGTAGGTTCACACTTACCGTTCCCAGGAAAGATGCCACACTGGAGGTCAGTTCCAGCAATATGAAAAGCCACTACAGTAGGTGCCCAAGCCATTGCTAAAATGTCGCATTAGAAAAATGAATAGCAGCAAGTAGGCTTGCCTCTATTCAGGAGAGTAAAAGCTATAAGCAAAATCAGTCTTCGTAAAGACTACTAAAAAGCATCAGCAACACCCGCGAATTTTTTCGTACAAAAAATGAAAAAAACTTCTCGATGTTTAAGAGAAAACATCGAGAAGTTTTTAGAAGTTTATGCTGATGATTTGACTAATATGCTACAAAGAGATTATAAACTGTAAAAACAGCTACTCAGAAAGAGATATAATACGTTTATAATCAAAAGTATAACAATAAAAAATCTCCTTATTCCATCTTGAGCACTTAATGTAAAGATTGGAATAAGGAGATTATTCTTTATGATACTGTCAAACAGCAAGTCCTGTTATCAAAACATCCGGCTTACCCGTTCTATGCCTGCTGCCAGTGCATCAATTTCTTCCTTCGTATTATACAAACCCAACGAAGCACGTACCGTTCCTTCAATTCCCATACGGTGCATTAACGGCTCGGCACAATGATGTCCTGTACGTACAGCTATACCCAGACGATCGAGCAATGTTCCCATATCAAAATGATGAATATTGCCCACCAGGAAAGAAATAACGCCTCCCTTATGTTCAGCCTCTCCGAAAATACGCATTCCCGGAATTTCCTTCAGTCTGTTCATGGCATATACTGTCAGTTCATGTTCATAGGCTGCAATCTTATCCATTCCAATTGCCGAAACATAATCGAGTGCTTTCGCCAGTGCTGTACTTCCAATATAGTCGGGAGTTCCAGCCTCGAACTTAAACGGCAGTTCGTTGAACGTGGTATGCTCGAAACTGACATTCTTTATCATTTCTCCTCCTCCCTGATAAGGCGGAAGTTTGTCGAGCCATGTTTCCTTGCCATAAAGCACACCGATACCCGTAGGGCCATACACCTTATGTCCGCTGAACACATAGAAATCGGCATCCAGATCCTGTACATCTATCGGCATATGAGGAATACTCTGTGCTCCGTCTATCAGAACAGGAACCCCGTGAGCATGTGCAGTGGCAATCATTTCCTTCACAGGATTGATTGTTCCAAGCACATTCGAAACATGTGCTACTGAAACCAGACGAGTACGTGTAGAGAAGAGCTTTTCATATTCATCAAGCAACAGTTCCCCACGGTCGTTCATCGGAATCACTTTCAAGACAATTCCTTTACGCGCTGCCTGCAACTGCCATGAAACAATGTTGCTGTGGTGCTCCATTACAGAAACAATCACTTCATCGCCTTCCTTCATCTGGCTGTCAGCAAAGGTAGATGCCACCAGATTGATGCTTTCGGTAGTACCACGTGTAAAGACTATTTCCGAAATGCTGCGCGCATTAATAAACTTACGTACTGTTTCACGCGAAGCTTCGTGCAAGTTGGTAGCCTGCTGCGAAAGGAAATGTACTCCACGGTGTACATTCGCATTGACCGAATAGTATTCGTCTGTTATCGACTCTACTACCTGACGGGGCTTCTGGGTAGTCGCTCCGTTATCAAGATAAATCAACGGTTTATTGTACACACTCCGTGAAAGTATCGGAAAGTCCTCTCTTATTTTTTGTACATCGTAAAACATGTCACACTAATTTTATTTACAAATAGCACATCCCTGACATTTATTCAATTCGCCACGGAAACGTTTCTCAACAAGTAAGTGCAGACGGTCTTTCAACGCATCCATACGGATATTGTCGATCACTTCATTCACAAAGGCAAACATCAGCAGCAAACGTGCTTCTTTCAGGCTGATACCACGCTGACGCATATAGAACAATGCATTTTCATCGAGTTGACCGACTGTTGCTCCATGCGAACACTTTACGTCATCGGCATATATCTCCAGCTGCGGCTGAGTATACATGCGGGCTTCACGTGTTGCACAAATATTACGGTTGGTCTGCTGTGAAGAAGTGTGCTGAGCTCCTTCACGTACCAATACTTTTCCGGCAAAAGCTCCTACAGCCTGATCGTCGAGTACATATTTGAACAACTCATTGCTGGTACAATCGGATACCTGATGATCAATGAATGTATTGTTATCCACTTGCTCGTTCTTGTCTGCAATAGCCATACCACACAAATTGACCTCTGCTCCACGTCCTGCCAGTGTTACTTCAGTTGTATTGCGTGTCGTTCCGTTATGAAGCGTCATACCATTCAACAACACGTTGCTGTTTGCCTCCTGATGTACGTACAGGTTGTTGAAACGTACTGTACTGTTATGTGTTTCTTCCAGCTCATAAAGGTCGAATACTGCGTTTTCACCGATAAAAGCTTCTACAACCTGCGTAGAGAGGAAATTCACCTCATCCATAGCATGGTCGCAAATCAGCAACTTGGCCTGTGCTCCTTCTTCGAGGATAATCAGAATACGACGGTTCACCATCGTATTGACATCGGCACGCAGGATATTAACCAACTGGACCGGTCTTTCCATTACCACATTCTTCGGAACATACATCAGTACACCGTCTTGTGCAAACATCGTATTGAACGCTACCACACCATCTTTCGACGTATCAGCCAACTTTCCGTAATATTTTTTCACCAGTTCCGGATGTTGTTCTGCCACATCCTTCAGACTGCCGAATATAACTCCTTCAGGTAATTGTGCAGAGGGATGTACGTGTTTGTCAAATGCATCGTTTACCACAAAATAGAGGGAAGTGCTCATATTCGGGACATCGCACTTGAACACTTCGTACGGATTGACCGGAAACTCCAGACGGTTCAGGTTCAGTCCGTAGTCGGGAGCAAAATACTTGCTCACCTCCGTGTATTTATACTTTTCCTGCTTGCGTGTAGGGAATCCCAGACGTTCGAAGTCGGCAAAGGCTTTTGCACGAGGAGCATTCAGCACCTCTGCACTATGCCGGCAAATCATCGCCTCACACTGCGAGAAAAGATCAATATATTGTTGTTCTGCTTTCATGCTTATTCTCCTAATTCTTTCTTTATCCAGTCGTAACCTTTTTCTTCAAGCTCAAGTGCCAGTTCCGGACCGGCAGTCTTTACGATGCGTCCTTTGTAAAGCACGTGTACGATATCGGGCTTGATATAATCTAACAGACGTTGATAGTGTGTAATCACAATACAACTTGTTTCAGGAGTTTTCAGCTTATTCACTCCTTCGGCTACAATACGGAGAGCGTCAATATCCAGTCCAGAATCTGTTTCATCGAGGATACTCAATTTCGGTTCCAGCATAGCCATCTGAAAGATCTCGTTACGTTTCTTTTCACCACCCGAGAATCCCTCGTTTACAGAGCGGTTGGCAAGCTTGCTGTCCAGCTCCACAATTTCACGTTTCTGACGCATCAGTTTCAGGAACTCACTTGCAGTCAGTGCCGGAAGCCCTTTATATTTGCGTTGTTCGTTGACAGCCGCACGCATAAAGTTAACCATGCTTACACCAGGAATTTCTACCGGATACTGAAATGAAAGAAACAGTCCTTCATGACTACGGTCTTCTGCACTCATTGCCAGTAAATCCTTTCCATCGAAAGTTACCGATCCTTTTGTTACTTCATAAGCCGGATGTCCTACCAGCACATTACTTAATGTACTCTTACCAGAACCATTCGGTCCCATGATAGCGTGTACCTCGCCAGACTTTACAGTCAGATTGATTCCTTTTAATATCTCTTTGCCATTAATCGTGGCATGCAAATCTTTTATTTCTAACATAGCTTTCTTTTTTATTTATCCTACACTGCCTTCCAATGAGATAGAAAGCAATTTCTGTGCCTCTACGGCAAATTCCATAGGAAGTTTGTTCAATACTTCTTTCGCGTAACCGTTTACAATCAGACCTACTGCATCTTCGGTAGGAATACCACGCTGGTTACAGTAGAACAACTGATCTTCCGAAATCTTCGATGTAGTAGCTTCATGCTCTACTATCGCTGTTTCATTGTGTATATCCATATATGGGAACGTATGAGCTCCGCAATGGCTTCCTAAAAGCAACGAGTCGCACTGACTATAGTTACGGGCATTGTCTGCACGTTCTGACACACGTACCAGACCACGATATGAGTTCTGACTCTTTCCGGCACTGATACCTTTGCTCACAATCGTTGAACGAGTATTCTTTCCCAGATGAATCATCTTAGTTCCGGTATCAGCTTGCTGGTAATTATTGGTTACTGCAACCGAATAGAATTCAGCTGTAGAATTATCTCCACTCAATATACAGCTCGGATATTTCCATGTAATGGCAGAACCGGTCTCTACCTGTGTCCACGATAATTTACTGTCTACACCTTTACAATTACCTCGTTTTGTTACGAAGTTGTATACACCTCCCTTGCCTTCTGCATCACCCGGATACCAGTTCTGCACAGTAGAATATTTTACTTCAGCACGGTCAAGTACAACGATTTCTACGATAGCAGCGTGTAATTGGTTTTCATCACGCATCGGCGCTGTACATCCTTCCAGATAAGACACATAACTATCATCATCTGCAACTATCAGCGTACGTTCAAACTGTCCGGTATTTGCAGCATTAATACGGAAATAAGTAGAAAGCTCCATAGGGCAACGTACGCCCTTTGGTATATAGACAAATGAGCCATCACTAAACACTGCCGAATTAAGAGCAGCAAAGAAATTATCTCGATAACCAACTACCGAACCCAGGTATTTCTTTACCAAATCGGGATGCTCACGTACAGCTTCGCTCATCGAACAGAAAATGATTCCTTTTTCCATCAGTGTTTCCTTGAAGGTTGTCTTGACAGAAACAGAATCCATCACGGCATCTACAGCCATTCCACTCAATGCCATCTGCTCTTCCAGAGGAATACCCAGTTTATTAAAAGTCTTCACCAGCTCAGGATCTACTTCATCCATGCTCTTAGGTCCTTCCTTCTTTTTAGTAGGATCTGCATAATATGAAATAGCCTGATAATCTATTTCAGGAATATTGAGATGAGCCCATGTCGGCATTTCCATTGTCAGCCAGTAACGATAAGCTTTCAGACGGAACTCCAATAACCATTCCGGTTCACCCTTCTTGGCCGAAATCAATCGCACCACATCTTCATTCAATCCCTTTTCAATGATGTCTGTATGTACTTCCGTAGTAAAACCATATTTATACTTTTCCTGCGTCAGTTGTTTTACAAACTCATTCTTTTGGGATTCTTCCTTTTTATTGAGTTCTTCTTGCATATATTTTATTATATCAGTCTATTAGTTGTTTAGTAACATTCTTCACAGTAGGGAAAAAGACTCCCGAAAAGCCTTCTATCGGATAATATAACAAAGAAGTACGTTTTACGGTTGACTTTATTAAGTTATCTTTAGAATCGACAAACTCTATAAAATGTACGAATAAGCTGACAAGCAATATGTACTTCAAGGCTCCCAGTGCGGCGCCTAAAATACGGTTGACAAAACCTAAATGTACAATTTCAATCACTCGTGTCAAAGCTGAAGCAAGCAACAGAAAGACAAGCGGAACCAGCAGCCATATCAGAATAAAGGCTACGACTTGGGCAAAGGTGAGTGATGTACCCAATTCTTCGGCAAGCTTTTCGCCTACAGAAGCAAATAATGCACGGGCCACAAGCAATCCAACTACCAAGCCTACAATAGAGGCTAATTGCCTTATAAATCCCTTTGTAAATCCAAGTATAGCTCCTATGCTTATTATTGCCACAATAATCCAATCGAGGACTGTCATACTCTATATCGTAATAAAAAAGGAAATGTCATGCTGAACGCAGGGAAGAATCTGCACACATCCGATAGCGTTTACAGATCCTTCGCTATGCTCAGGATGACATCACCTCATTAAATTTACTATAATGTAATTATAAAGTTTGCTTTACTTCCACTTCTTCATAAGTTTCAATAACGTCACCTACCTTCAAGTCATTGCAGTTAGTCAGGCTAATACCACATTCAAAGTTAGTACCAACCTCTTTCACATCATCTTTAAAGCGTTTCAACGCATTGATGCTACCCGTAAAGATTACAATACCATCACGTATCAAACGAGCCTTGTCAGTACGTTTCACCTTACCAGTCTTAACCATCGCACCGGCAACCATACCGACTTTACTGATATTGAATACTTCACGAACTTCGATTGTTGCAGTAACCTGCTCTTTCAATGTAGGAGCAAGCATACCTTCCATAGCAGACTTCACTTCTTCGATAGCATCGTAAATAATAGAATACTTACGGATATCTACTCCTTCCTGTTCAGCCAGTTTAGCAGCATTGCTAGAAGGACGAACCTGGAATCCTACGATAATTGCATCTGATGCAGCAGCCAGTGATACATCTGATTCTGAAATCTGTCCAACACCTTTATGGATAACATTAACCTGAATCTGTTCGGTAGACAATTTAATCAATGAGTCACTCAACGCCTCAACAGAACCGTCCACGTCACCTTTCACAATTACATTCAGTTCATGGAAGTCACCCAATGCCAAACGACGTCCAACTTCATCCAATGTAAGCATCTTCTGAGTACGCAAGCCTTGCTCACGTGCCAACTGCTCACGTTTATTTGCAATTTCACGTGCTTCCTGATCTGTATCAAACACATGGAATGTATCACCTGCAGCTGGGGCTCCATTTAATCCCAAAATCAATACCGGTTCAGAAGGACCTGCCTCTTTCAAGCGTTGATTACGTTCATTAAACATAGCCTTCACCTTACCATACGAAGTTCCAGCCAGCACAATATCTCCTACATGCAGTGTTCCATTAGAAATCAACACTGTTGCTACATATCCACGTCCCTTATCCAGAGAAGATTCAATAATTGAACCAGTAGCCTTACGGTTCGGATTTGCTTTCAAATCCAACATTTCAGCTTCCAGCAATACTTTCTCCAACAATTCAGGAACGCCTGTACCTTTCTTTGCAGAAATATCTTGTGACTGATACTTACCTCCCCATTCTTCTACCAGGAAGTTCATAGCAGCAAGTTCTTCCTTAATCTTATCAGGATTTGCATTCGGTTTATCTACCTTGTTGATTGCAAATACAATAGGTACACCGGCAGCCATTGCATGGTTAATAGCTTCCTTAGTCTGAGGCATTACGTTGTCATCGGCAGCAACAATGATAATAACGACATCGGTAACTTTAGCACCACGTGCACGCATGGCAGTAAATGCCTCATGTCCCGGAGTATCCAGGAAAGTGATGCGACGTCCGTCTTCCAGTTTTACATTATATGCACCGATATGCTGTGTAATACCTCCAGCCTCACCAGCAATTACATTTGCCTTACGGATATAGTCCAGTAATGAAGTCTTACCATGGTCAACATGTCCCATGACTGTTACAATCGGAGCACGAGGCTGCAAATCTTCTTCAGCATCAGCTTCCTCTTCAATAGCCTGGGCAACTTCAGCACTTACATATTCAGTCTTATAGCCAAACTCTTCGGCTACCAAATTGATAGTTTCAGCATCCAGACGTTGATTGATAGATACCATGATACCCACACTCATACAAGTAGAGATAACCTGAGTTACTGAAATATCCATCATGTTTGCCAGCTCATTTGCAGTAACAAACTCTGTCAGTTTCAAGATCTTGCTTTCTTCCTGTTCAAGTTCCTCCTGCTCAAGCTGACGGTTCTGTATACTTTCACGTTTTTCCTTACGATATTTAGCAGCTTTATTCTTACCCTTATTAGTAAGACGAGCCAATGTTTCCTTTACCTGCTTAGCTACATCTTCATCGCTTACTTCAGGTTTTACAACCGGTTTCTTGAAGCGGTCTTTATTATGTTTGCCTCCACCCTGAGCCGCAGCATTAGAGTTAGCCTTTCCGCCTTTATCGCCGCGAGGTGAAACAATATTACCCGCCGCATTAATATCTACACGTTCTTTGTTGATACGATTACGTTTCTTCTTTCCCGAAGCGTCACTTTGACCACCTTTATCAGTTTTCTCGTCAGTCTTTCTTATTTCCTTGATGATAGCATCTTTCATCTGCTTACGCTGTTCCTGACGCAGTTTGTCTTTTTCCTCTCGTTCCTTACGTTTTTCTTCTTTTGTCTTCTTCTTCGGACGAGTAGACTGGTTCAATGCAGCCAGGTCAATCTGACCTACGACATTAATCTTCGACTTAAATTCCGTTGGACGGATTTTAAACACCTCATCTTCCTTGTCCTGCAGAACGGTTTGTACTTCGGGTACTTCTTTCTTTTCTTCCATTAAATCTGGTTTCAAATCTTCCGCCTTCTCCTGTTCCGGCTGTTTCTGTTGTTCATTAATCTGAGGTTGTGGTTGTACTGTTTCTGCTACAGGAGTTTCTTCCACATGTTGCGGTTCATTCTTTTCCACCGGTACAGATTCCTCTACCACTTCCTTTATTTCTTCCTTAGCAGGCTCCACCACAGCCGGCTTCACCTTCTTCTTATTAAGACTGTCCAAATCAATTTTGCCCACAGGCTTAAATTTCGGACGTGCATCTTCAGGCACAACTGCTTCTATCACCTCCGGCTTCGCTTCAGCCTGCAGGTCATCAATAGAAACAGAAGCTTTATTACGTTCTTTATTCTGCCGTTCTTGAAAAATCTTTTCAGACTCTATTTTCAAATCTTTGTCTTTGCTAAACTCTTTCACAAGTGCAGCATATTGTTCATCAGTAATTTTAGTATTCGGATTTGCTTCGATAGTATATCCTTTCTTTTGTAAAAAGTCCACCACCGTAGCAATACCTACATTCAAATTTCTTGTTACTTTGTTCAGTCTTATCGTCATAAATTCTTTTAGTTTTTAATAGAGTTCAGGAAAAAGTTTTTCAGTCACGGATAATCAATATGATTGACTATATTTATTCCTCGAACTCTGCCCTCAAAATTCTTAACACATCGTCTACTGTGTTCTCCTCCAAATCTGCCTTTTCAATCAGCATCTCACGTGGAGCGTTCAGTACACCTTTTGCCGTATCTATGCCAATACCCTTGATGGCATTGATAACCCATTCATCAATTTCGTCTTTAAACTCATCCAGATAGATATCTTCATCTGTTGCGTTTTCATCCAGTTCACGATATACATCAATGGTATATTCGGTCAACATACTTGCCAGCTTGATATTCATACCACCTTTACCGATAGCAAGAGATACTTCTTCCGGCTTCAGATATACTTCAGCTTTCTTCTCTTCTTCATGCATGATAATAGAAGAAACCTTAGCAGGACTCAACGCACGCTGTACGAACAGTTGTATATTCGAAGTATAATTGATAACATCAATATTTTCATTGCGTAACTCACGAACAATACCGTGAATACGAGAACCTTTTACTCCGACACATGCTCCAACCGGATCAATACGTTCATCGTAAGATTCTACAGCAATCTTTGCACGTTCACCAGGTATACGGGCAATTTTCTTGATAGTAATCAATCCGTCATTGATTTCCGGAACTTCCTGTTCAAACAGACGTTGCAAGAACATAGGCGAAGTACGGCTCAAAATAATCTTCGGATTATTATTCTTATTGTCTACCCGTGCAACTACTGCACGTACAGTTTCTCCCTTACGATAGAAATCGCTCGGAATCTGCTCAGTTTTCGGAAGCAGCAATTCATTACCTTCATCATCGAGTAACAAAATTTCCTTTTTCCAGATCTGATAAACTTCTGCAGCAATGATAGTACCGACCTTGTCAATATACTTATTGTACAAGCTGTCTTTTTCCAGTTCCAAAATCTTAGAAGCCAATGTCTGGCGAAGGTTCAAAATCGCACGGCGACCAAACTTTTCGAATATCACCTCATCTGTAACCTCCTCTCCCACTTCGTAAGATGCATCAATTTTACGCGCTTCAGTAAGCGAAATCTGCAAGTTCGGGTTCGTCAATTCATCATCAGCCACCACTTCACGATTACGCCATATTTCAAAGTCGCCTTTGTCGGGATTTACAATTACATCGTAATTTTCATCGGTTCCGAACATCTTTGCAATCACACTACGAAATGACTCTTCCAGTACGCTCACCATAGTGGTGCGATCGATATTCTTCAAATCTTTAAATTCCGAAAACGTGTCAATTAAACTGACAGTTGCTTCTTTCTTCGCCATAATTTTATTTAAAGCTTATTAAGTATTTGGTGTATTTTATTTCGTCATAAACAAAGGTTACATTCTGTTCTACCAGCTTCGGACGTTTTGCACCTTCCGGCTTTACTTTCACTTGTACCGTGATCGTAAAGTTCTCTTCATTGGCGTCCGTCAATACGCCGGTCCATTTTTTCCCATCCTTACCCAGCACTTCTACTTCTTTTCCGATATGGATTATATATTGCTGAAGCACCTTAAAAGGTTGTCCGATACCAGCCGACCCGACCTCAAGTTCATAATCTTCTTCCTCTCGGTTCAGCTTCGATTCGATATAACGGCTCAAGTCCACACAATCATCGATCCACACACCTTCCGCATGGTCGATTTCAACTACAATTTTGTCATCCGGAGTTACAGTGACATCCACCAGAAAATAATCTTTACCCTCCAGCCATTCTTCAACTATCCGGGTTACAACGTTTTTATCTATCATGTACTAACTATATAAGAACAAAAAAAGGAGCTTAACCGCCCCTCCACCTTTTCATCCATCTCGGTTGCAAAGATACAAATAATATAATGTACTGCAAAATATTAGAATAAATATTTCATTTTTAGCAAGATTTATCTTTTTAAGATATCTTTGTACACAAAATCAAACATAAATCTGCATTATGAACAATAAAAGCATCAACAGCAATAAACAGTTTATGATAGGAAACGGCATATTAGCCTTCGGAGTATTTTTCATTGTATGCCTGTTTCTTTATTTGAGTTTTCGTACTCCTCAAACAGCAGATCAAAGCAAAACATCTGCTGATTTATATACCATACAAGTAGAAAACAGTTTTGCCGGAGATAGCATTTCGGTTTATATAAACGACAGCCTTCTGCTCAACTGTACAATGGGATCGACAGCACTTACACTTCAGGTAAATCGCTTTGCCGAAGAAAATGCACTGATGATTGTCGATAACAAAAGCGACGAAATAACCCCGTTCAGCCTAAACCCGAAAGGGAGCATAGTCAACGTTGCGAAAAAGGACGGAAAAATATCAATACAAGAATCGGAAAGAGAATAAAAGACATCTACGTCATTCAAACTCCAAGACAAAAGTAGTATTCCAACCGTTCGTCCCTGGTCGCAGCAGGCTGACACTACCTCCCGACAACTTCATAATCTGTCGTGAAAGAGAAAGACCTATACCGCTTCCTTCACTACGGGTTGTAAAGAAAGGCACAAAAATCTGCTCTGCTTCTACCTCCGGTATAGCAGGACCATCGTTACTGACATACACAAAGACATGCTCGTCAGCCGAGCTGTATGCACGCACGTGTATTCTTCCCTTCTCACCGCCAATCGCTTGTACCGCATTTTTAATCAGGTTGATGAGCACCTGACGTATCAGATTAGGATCAGCATAAAGCATCAGTTCGGCAGGTTCCACTTGCAAGGAAAGAATAATATTACCAGGAACAAGAGTTAACCCTTCAATTTGCCTGAGCAGATCCAACAAATAAAATGGTTCGGGTGAGGGTTTCTGTAAAGATGAGAACTTCCGGTAACTGTCAACAAATGAAATCAGCCCGACTGAAGTTTCATGAATAGCCCGAATACCATCGTACAAAGGTGTTCCTACCACATCCTTACGTTTCAAAAATGTTTCACTCAGCGAGGAAATCGGAGCAATGGAATTCATGATTTCATGTGTCAACACCCGAACCAGCTTAATCCACGAATCAAGCTCTTTTTCATCCAGCTCATTACGGATATCATTCAAAGCAAGAATACGCACTTTCCGTTCTCCCAGTTGCATAACAGAAGCCCGCACCAATAGCTGTACCTCGCCTTTCGAAGTAGACAGCTGTATATTACACCGCTCTCCAGCTCCCAATGAACGAAACACATGAGAAACTTCCGCTCCGTATCGTTCCAGCTGCTGCAAGGTACTCAAAACAGGAAGTCCCAAGAGGCGTGCTGCTGCCGGATTTGTCTGCACAACTTTCATACTTTCGTCCAACACAATAATTCCCGACGTAACACTGGAAAGGATCTGTTCATAAAACCGTTCTCGCTGCTCCATCAGTTGTTTCTGTTCGCTCATCAGTCCTCCGAAACGGTTAAGCGTATCTTGTAACACGCGTTCTCCTCCCGAAAAGCCATAAACCGGTAAACGAAACGAATAGTCACGATTTCGGATAGCCTCCAGCATCAGCCAACTCTTTTCACGCAGTTGCTGCTGCATTTTCCGGAAAATAAAAATGGAAGCGGCACATAGAAGAAGTCCTGCAACCAGCAATCCACCCTTCCCGTAGACAATCCCCAAAGTTACCAGTACAACTCCGCCAACAAGCAACAGTGTACGAACGGTAATCGAATAAATCCACCTATAACCCATAACGTTTCATTTTATTATAGAGTGTCTGACGGGTAATTCCCAACATAGCAGCTGCCTGCGAAAGATTCCCTTCACACTGATCGATAGCACGCTTCACCATGCTACGTTCCATTTCGTCAAGCGTATGGAAAGGCACTTCCGTTTCAGCATTTCCGACAACAGGTTCAGGACCGGAGGCTGTAGAAGTGAGTTGCAACATATCCCCTCGCAACTCATCGCTATCGGACAAGATAACGGCTTTCTCTACCGTATGTTGTAATTCACGAATGTTACCATACCAGGGATGTTCCAGCAAACGGCGCGCAGCTTCAGGGCTGAAAGCTTGCACTTGTCTGCCATATTGCCTAGCATACTGTTCAAGAAAACGTTTCGCTAATGGAAGAATATCTTCCTTACGTTCACGCAAAGCAGGTATATGCAAATGAATGGTATTAATACGATAGAGCAGATCTTCACGGAACTCACCGTTTCTTACCATATCTTCCAAATTACGGTTGGTAGCACATATCAAACGAATATTAGTAGGCTGCTGCGTATTGCTTCCAACCTTTACGAAACACCGCTTCTGAATAGCCGTAAGTAGTTTCGCCTGCAGATGATAGGGCAGGTTAGCTATTTCATCCAAAAAAAGCGTTCCACCGTCAGCAGCTTCAAAGCGTCCTATGCGATCGGTATGTGCATCGGTAAACGAACCTTTCACATGACCAAACAATTCACTCTCAAATAAAGATTCCGTAATGGCGCCCATATCAACAGCTATCATCGGTCCTTCCTTACGATTGGAAAGACGATGTATCTCACGGGCCAGCATATCTTTTCCTGTTCCGTTTTCTCCTGTTATCAGAATATTGGCATCAGTCGTACTAACCTTCTCTACTAACATGCGCAACGGACGGATAGCCTGTGAATTTCCCCAATACATTCCGTCATCGGAAGCGACTGGTGGGACAGCTGTCTTTTTCTTACCCTTACGGGCTTCAACTATCCGGGAGTATGCTTCCTGAAGTGTCTGTACCAGCTGTGCATTTTCCCAAGGCTTTACTACAAAATCAGCAGCCCCCTCCTTTATTCCCGTAACTGCCAGGTTTATATCAGCATAAGCCGTAAAGAGTACCACTTCTGTCTGCGGACGAAGACGTTTTATCTCACGAAGCCAGTAAAGTCCTTCGTTTCCACTATTGATACCCGAAGAAAAATTCATATCAAGCAATACGATATCGACTGCCTCCCGATTCAGCAATGTAGGTATTGTAACCGGAGAATCTATTGTTATCACACGCTCAAAATATTCTCCCAGCAGATATTGCAACGAAGTCAATATATTACGGTTGTCATCAACCACCAACAGGATTCCTTGTTTAGCCATATTCTTTTTATTTGCAGTATTGCAAAGATACGTAAAGATAACATAAAGAAACAGGTAACAGGTGACAAAAAATTAGACAGTGAGTGTCTAATTTTTTGACACATTGCTTAATACGCACATTATCGTATACACTGATTTTCAACAGTTTACTACTTTGGCACGATATTTGATTTTAATCAGACAGATAAAAACGAAAACACATGGAAAAAAAAATAATAAGACCAAACAGTCATTGCTTCTGCTCGTAAGTCTGTGCAGCCTCAACATAACAGCTCAGGAGGTCTGGAATATCGACCAGTGTATGGCTTATGCAGTGGAACATAACCACATCGTAAAGCAGCGCCATCTGGAAGCAGACAATTACCGTATGGACCGTATGAAGGCTATCGGACAATTTCTGCCAGGAGTATCAGGAAATGTCAGCGCACAATATAATTTCGGACGTTCAGTCGATCCGGAAACTAATACATATATATCAAAATCAACCTTCAATAATGGTTATAGCATGGAAGCCTCCATTCCTATCTTCCGGGGAGGAAGCCTGATCAACCAAGTACGAAAAAGCAAAGCAAATTTACTGCTTGGCAAAGCAGCTCTGCAAGAAGCACGGGATAATACAGCTCTGGAAACATTTCAGGCCTACATTGATGCATTGTATTATTATGGTACTACCCGACTGGCAAAACAAAAACTTGCGGAAAGTGATTCATTATTATACAAAACTCGCCGACAGGAAACTCTAGGGTTAAAAGGAATGGCCGACGTTGCGCAAATGGAGGCACAGCAAGCAAGTGATGCTTACAACTTAACACATCAGCAAAACTTATATGAAACAGCTATGCTGACCTTAAAACAAAAAATGAATTTCCCCATTGAAGAGGCTTTGCTGCTCGACACCTGTCTGCTGGAGCAATCTACACTAGAGCAAGAACAACTGACCATAGAACATGCCGACAATGTATTCCGTCTTGCGTTAAACTGCAATCCGGTTTTGAAACAGGTCGAAATGCAGAAACAGTCGGCAAATATGGACCGTAAAATTTCATGGAGTTCATTTGTTCCATCCATCAGTCTTTATGGAGGAATTTCAAGTTCTTATTATAAAGAATTACATCAAACAGGATACCCTCCGTTCCATACACAGTTTGAGAATAACTTCGGCTCATATTTTGGAATCAGCATGAGTATACCTATCTTCAACCGTCTGTCGGGCATCGCCAACATGCGACAGGCACGAAACAACTACCGGATAGCAGCCGAACAGTATGAGGCGCAGAAAGAAGAGCTTCAGAAACTGGTACAGCAAGCCGTACAAGACCGCGAAGGCTACCTGAAAGAAAGTATCCAGATGGAGAAGAAAGTAGCTTCCGACTCACTTGCCTACCACGTGACGCGACGCAAGTACGAAGAAGGGCTTATGACCTCACTCGATGTACAGAACAATGCTGCCACATTGTTGGAAAGCCAGACCGGACTGTTGCAGAGCAAACTTACCTACCTGATGAAATGCAGACTGGTAGATTATTATAAGGGACAAGATATTATCAGAAACAACGAATAAAAATATTACACACCATGGATATACAACTGGAAAAGAAAAAAGGCATTCAGAAGAAACACATTCCTTACATAGCCGGAGGAGCTGTTGTGATTTTATTATTAATCTGGATTATTTTCGGAAATCATGCATCAACACTGAGAGTAGACGCCGCTTCACTGAATATAGCCGATGTAACCTTCGGTAAGTTCAATGACTATATCCGTCTGAACGGACAAGTTCAGCCAATCTCCGTCGTCCAATTAAGTCCGGAAGAAGGAGGAATCGTACAGGAAAAGGTTGTAGAAGAAGGCGCCCATGTAAAAAAATGGAGATGTCATTCTCCGTACTCAGCAACTCAAACCTGGACTTACAGATTCTGAATGCAGAATCGGAACTTGCCGAAAACAGAACTTACTGCGTAATACACAAGTAACCATGCAGCAAGATAAGCTGAACAATGAAACCGAAAAAGTACAGCTGGACATTGATACACGCCGAAAACAACGTACCTATCTCCAGTATGAACGTTTATATAAAGAACGTCTTATCAGTCGGGAAGAATATCTTCAGGCAAAAGAAGACTATGAAGTAGCACAGAAAAAGCACGGATTGATTACCGAACGTCTGGTACAAGATTCTATCTACCGTAACATACAGATGGACCAGATGGAGGACAATTTACAGAACATGAGAAAGAATGTACTGCTGATTCGTGAAAGAAAAGAAAAACTGGAAGTCCGCGCTACAATCGATGGAGAACTTGGACTGCTGGATGCAGAGTTGGGACAGAATATCACTGCCGGACAAATGGTCGGGCAGATAAACGACCTTTCGGACTTCAAGATAGAAGCCATGATAGACGAACATTATATCGACCGTGTGACCAACGGACTGCCGGCTACGTTCGAACGTCAGGAAACCACATTCAACCTGAAAGTTCGCAAAGTATATCCCGAAGTACGTGAAGGACGATTCCGTACCGATTTTGTATTCGAGGGAAAACGCCCTGACAATATCCGGAGCGGACAAACTTACTACATCGATTTACAATTGGGGGAACCAACCGAAAGCGTACTTATTCCAAAAGGAACTTTTTTTCCAAGTAACTGGAGGTAACTGGATTTTTGTAGTCGATAAAGAAGGGAAGAAAGCTTATCGCCGTCAGATACGTATCGGACGACAAAACCCACAATATTACGAAGTACTGGAGGGACTGGAAAAAGGAGAGCGTGTCATTGTATCCGGATACGAAAGTTATAAAGACAATGAAGTGCTTATTTTAAAATAATAAATACCTAAGATGAAAACACTTATCCGTAACTTTTCGCATACATTCAGACGCTTCTTTACCGCAAGCATACTGAACTTGGTAGGACTGAGTATCGCTTTTACAGCCTGCTTTGTCATTCTGACTCAGGTTGATTACGACTATAATTACAACAAATGCTTTCCAGCCCACGAGCGTATCTACCGGGTAGAAGTGAATCGAGGTGGAGAATACGACTGGCAATTCTGGCTGGCCCGTCCATTGTGTGAACTAATAGGGACTGCATCTCCTCATATACAAGCTATTTCGGTTACCTCTTTATTAAGCCTAAAATCCGCAACTATCATCCAATACACGATTAAGGGTAGATTTATGAGTCGTTAGTAGTAGCTTTCAGTAAAAAGCAACAGCACAACATCAATATGTAGCCAACATCCCCTTACCCCACGATGC